>VTLG01011087.1_pt1 | contig 38151 bp, 12 predicted proteins | sample 4694571 | NCBI WGS metagenome assembly VTLG01 (sample SAMN12604809, study PRJNA352737) | marine metagenome | biome: ENVO:00000447; feature: ENVO:00000209|ENVO:00000569|ENVO:01000036; material: ENVO:00002151; isolation source: viral sequences binned using virsorter ...
CACTAGGACAGTTATGAGAGTGACCCTTGCTATTTCTTTTATATTAGTGTCTACAATTGTAGGTGCTAATATAATAAATTCTTTCTCTAATATGATTGAGAAAAGAAACAACAACCTTTGCCAAATTGATTCTTCATTATGTACACAATCGGACCGCAATTGATTCGCTATTGGACAGATAGTGACCAAAATCACCCTCGATTAATATCATTTCCATCACTGCAATCTGCAATGGACATGTTATATTACTACCGAAGTTGTGGTTTTAAATGTGAATTAGTAACAGCATAGTTATTAACAGTTAGGGGGCAGTGATTTGCCCCCTTATTTGTTATTAAGGGGTCGCCAAGCGAAAAAAGTACCTTCTATCTAACCTACAAAAGTATCCAGGCGAGAGATAAATATAATTACAAAATTGGTTTTTTAAAACAAGAAATTCCAAAAAATTTTTCCAGCAAAAAAATGTCTGAAAAAGTCGATTACAGCTTTACAGCAAATGATATCCCTGATATAATAAAAACTAAAGAGGAGATAGAGAAACTCATGCCCGAAGATAGACCAACGCCCACAGAGCAACTTCACGATGATATAAGGAAAGCATCAGCAGCAGTACCAGGTACTGAAGTAACTGTGCAAGTTCCTGGATTGATTCCAGAGAACCTCGGTGCAATTCCTGGTCAAATCGCCCCCGAAGATGATCCGAATTACGTTGGGGTACTGGGAGATGTTAACCCAGTGACTCAACCACCTACTGAGTATCAGGGACAGGTAGCACAAACTGCCCCGAATCGTTCAGACTATGATCCAACAGGTCAGGCAGGTATCAATGTAACTGAACCTACACTAGGTGGAGGTGTAGATATCAAAGATCCTCCAAATCCTTTAGATTCAATGCCCCCTGCAACTGACTCAGGAACTGCTGGACAATTTATGGATGATCTTATTTCAGTACCTCATACAGATGAGAATGCACATGAGTGTTGCCAAGGTAATGATCCTCACACCGAAATGATTGGTTTATTACAGGAGATTGCTGGTACACTACATAGAGTTAATGATAAGTTGAACATGCTTATTGAAAAAGAATTTGGAACACCTAATAACGATGGAACCTGAATTTAATAATATCAACGATATAGTTGATAACTTTGACAGCTTCTGCGACTCGTTTGAATCACGAGCAGCAGAGGCATTTCTACGTGGAGATCAAAATAATGGAAGAGTTACTGGAAAGGCAGAGCAAATTGGAACAGGCACTCCTGACGCTGTTAGAGAGGTGCAATCACCTGGACCAACGGATCTCAATGCTAGAGAGGCCATCGTTGATGTACCGACGACCTAGCGGAGGCGAACACGAGTCACTCTCAAACACTTTGGATTATCTACATAATAATGTAGAAGGTCTTAAAAGAGATCTAGCAGCAACAGCGAGGTCAGTCTAATGGCAGAAATAGCAACTGAGAGTAATCTTGATACATTGAGTGTAGATGGTGGCAATTGTTCTTTCCCTGCACAACCTTTAGGAGCACCTTTCGTTTCTCCTAATGTTAAGATAATGAATCAACCTGCAAGATTCTTTTCAAACTTTCCAGAGGGATCCCCTGGAGACCCTACAATGGTTGCTGGTGTGAAGGTTAACCCATTCAATCCTACACCATGTCCTGTTCTCCCTCGAACGCTTACTCCCGTTGTTAACAAGACTGTGCATATCAATGGGATGCTGGTCGCAGTTGTTGGAGATCAAGCAAATATTGCAGGACAGTCTCCAAGACCTATCATAGGCACTGGAGGATTTCTCAAAGTTTTACTAAACACTAAAAACCCTTAATTATGGCAAAAGCAGTATCATGGAACTCAGGTGGCGACTATATTGAAGCAATACCTAAGAAAACAAGACAAGGAAGAGGTAAGCACACTAAGTATAGTGCAACCTCACGCAATGGTAGTAAAAAGCGTACAAGAGGTCAAGGACGTTAGCGGATAGGTCGCCGAGCACCGAAAACGCCGATCAAATTTATTATGTACCAAGCATTACCTACGGAATTACACATAAAAGACTCGTCGGTTGCGGGTCAAGGGATATTTGCGCGGAGTGATATACCCTTTGGTACGTATCTGGGCGTATCCCATTATATTATTGAGGATGATATAATTAGAACTCCATTAGGAGGATTCATTAACCATAGTGATGACCCCAATTGCGAAAAGTATTACGATAACGGCAAATATTACATTAAGACGATTAAAGATATTAATGAAGGAGAAGAGTTATTTTTAAAGTATACTTTCTATAGTATAGGTGGAATTAACAATGCTGGACCTATAAGAGCAGGTGAAGTCTAGTTATAGACGATAAATAGAAATAGCTTTGTTGTGTCTTAATGCCAACCTTCCAAACGTTTAAAGATTTAAGCGTCACATTCAAATCACATCCTGTAACGGATGACTTGATTGTGGTGAAGGATAAGGCTGCGATTATTCAATCTATATCCAATCTACTTCTTACAAATAAAGGAGAAAGACCATTCCAACCTCATTTGGGATCAGGTCTTCAAACTGCTTTATTTGAACCTATGGATTTTGGTACTGCTGCTATCATAAAAAATGAAATACGTGAATGTTTAGGCAGATATGAACCAAGAATATTAGTAAATGATGTTGGAGCAAGGATTGATTATCAAAATAACGGATACGAAGTGGAAGTCCTTTTCACTATAGTAGGAAGGAATGACAAACCAATAGCTATATCTATCTTCTTAGAGCGTACAAGATAAATGCCGTATACACAAGTTGCAAATTTAGATTTTAATGATATTAAGGTAGCTCTGAAAGACTTCTTAAAGGCTCAGAACGAACTTACAGATTATGATTTTGAGGGTTCTGCTATATCAAACCTTCTAGATGTACTCGCCTATAATACGTACTATACGGCGTTTAACACTAACATGGTTGTCAATGAGTTATTCATTGATTCTGCCACGCTCAGGGACAACGTAGTAGCAATAGCGAAGCAATTAGGTTACAGAGCAAAGAGTGCTACTTCTCCTACTGCATCTATTTCTTTTACTGTTACTTATCAGAACCCAACGACTGATACAGAACTAATACTCAAGAAAGGAAGTGGATTTATTACTTCCTTTGATAATACAATCTATAAGTATATTATTCAACAGGATGTATTAGCTCAGGTTTCAAATAACGTTGCAACATTTACAGATGTTCCTTTAAGAGAAGGAACAATGGTAACAAATGATTGGATTGTTAATTCTGCCACTCCTAATCAAAGATTTATTCTAGAAAACCCTAATATTGATACAAATACTCTTTCTGTAACAGTATTTCCTAGTGGTGGATCATTTAATGAACCATATCTTGTTGCAGATAACATATTAGGTGTTGATAGTACATCAAAAATCTTTTATTTGGATGAAATAGATGATGGACGTTATGAAATTAAGTTTGGTGATGGTGTATTAGGTAAGAAATTAGAAGCAAATACAAGAATTGTTGCTTCTTACATCACAACAACTGGTTCACAGTCTAATGGTGTTAAAACCTTTGTGTTCCAAGGGGTCTTAGAGAATGCTCAAGGTGTTACTCCTGGTGCTTATGATGTTTCTATCACATCATCAGTTGCATCTGCTGGAGGCGAAGAGAAAGAGTCTACAGAGAAGATTAAATTTAATGCTCCTAAGATATATGGAGCACAAGATCGTGCTGTAACCTCAGATGATTACGGTGCTATCGTTCGTAACATATATCCTGCTACTAGTGACATTATTATATTTGGTGGAGAAGAACAAGAACCTCCTAGTTATGGAAAGGTCTTTATAGTATTAAAACCAAAAGATGCATCTTACTTAACATCTTTAACTAAGAATAATATTATTGATGAGTTAAAGAAATATGTTGTTGCTAGTGTCGAACCAGTAATATTAGACCCTGCCATACTACATGTAGAGTTAACAAGTAACATATATTATGATGGATTAAAGACTGACTCAACTCCTGCTCAAATAAGAGATCAGGTGATAACACAAGTACAGTCTTATACTGAGACTAGTGGGACTGAAAAGTTTAGAGGTAAATTTAGACATAGTAAGTTCACTGGTGTAATTGATGATGTTGATCGCAGTATTAATTCTAACTTAACTGCCGTCACAATGAGGAGAGATTTCTATCCTCAATTAAATTCTACTTTCTTTTATGAGGTATGTTATCAAAATGCCTTTGATGAAGATTGTGATGATCCAGTCCTGTCGTCAACAGGGTTTAGAGTGACAGAGCATCCAACATATGATGTGTATTTGGAGGACAGGGATAAGAAAATAGTACTATATAGATTGGATCCTACAACTGGTGATAAAGTAGTCCTAGACAAGGAAGTTGGTGATATTGATTATGTTAAAGGTGAACTTAAATTATATGACTTAACTATCATAAAAGGTAGTTTCTTTGATAACCGTATCTCACTAAGAGTAAAACCACTATCTAATGATATCAAGGCACTTCGAGAGATGTATCTTGACGTTGATATAGCAAATTCCAGTTTCGTTGCGTATAAAGAGTAATGGCAGTTAAGACCAAAAGAATATCTACTCTTATTGAGTCACAGATACCTGATTTTATAACTTCAGAGTATGAACTGTTTACTAAGTTCATACAGAAGTATTATGAAGCACAGGAATTACAAGGTGGTCCTTTAGACATTATCTCTAATATACAAAAATATAGAGATATAGATTATTATGAACAAAATCTTCTTAGACAGTCTGATATCTTGGACACTAGTGTTTCTGCTAGTGATGATACAATTGTATTACAAGATGCGTCGAGTTTTCCACAGAAAAACGGATACGTAAGAATTGGTGATGAGATTGTATTCTATGATACTCGTACTGCTACAACACTAAGTGGTTGTGTAAGGGGTGTCAGTGGCAATACAACGCTAGGTGATCTTTATTCTGAATCAGACTATAAAACTACTACTGCTGCCCCTCACAACTCAGGAGAGAAGGTATACAACGTTAGTAACCTTTTCATCTATGCGTTTATAAAGAGTTTTGAGAATCAGTATTTGGGTTCTTTCCCTGAGAAGTATCTCAGAGGTGAAGTTGATAAGAGAACCCTTATCAAGAATATACAGAAATTTTATAAGGCAAAGGGAACTGATAGTTCCATCAAGTTTATTTTCAATACTATTATTGCGAAAGATGTAGAAAATAAACCAGAAGTTTACAAACCAAGAGATTTTACTTACAAAGCATCCAATGCTGATTGGATCAATGTATATGCTGTAAAAGCAAAAGTTGTTAGTGGTAATGCAAAAGACTTAATAGGACAGACTATTGTCCAGACTGCTACTGAAGAATATGGGTATGCTTCTGCTACTGTTGATAATGTATATGCAGAAGGTACTTCTGATAATGAAGTAATATGGAATATCGTTCTAGCACCAGAAACTGTTAATGGTCTCTTCTCTGTCTCAACTAAGACTCGTCTTGAGAAGAACGTTCCTAATACTGATGGTGTCGGTAAGCGTATTAATGTATTCTCTACTCAGGGATGGGATGATACTGGAGAAATCTTAATCGGTGACGAAACAATCTCATTTGGTGAGAGTACAGTTTCACAGTTTATCATTTCTAAACGTGATAATCCATTAACTCACACAGCTGGGGCATCTGTGTATAAACCAGTACTACTCAAAGGAGCTAATGTTACCCTTTTAAGCCTTGGTGTAATATACAACTTGAATGCTACTGATACGGCAGCATATTCAAGTCCAGGAGATAACATACAAATCTCCCAGCCAGGATTTGAGACCAATGATCCTAAGATCATGTTAAATGGTCAATCACGTTGGGTTCTTACTACTGGTGATGTTAATTCTTCTACACATGCTGCTGTGGAAACTGCATTGGACCAGGTAATGACCAATGTTTCTTCTATCCATGAAGATGAACAGTATTATTATATTACTAGTTCCAGTTATCCATCATATGACATTTTAGATGGGTCTACTGTTACTCAAACTGTAAAGGATCAAAGATTACTTCGTCTTATAAGAAAGCAAGCAACAAGAACTACAGAAGTATATAAGACTCCTAAGAGAGATGTTGGAATCCTTGTAAACGGTGTCCCTGTCTACGGTTACAAGGATAGAGAAAGTATAAGGTTCGGTAAACTAGAAAGTATTAATGTTAGTATACAAGGAAGAGGGTACGTTAAACCGCCCTTTGTTCTTGTAGATGGTGTTGCAAACAAAGCACGAGCAGTATTATCAGGAGAAGTTGTAGAGAGTATTATAGTTGATACTACTGATGTATTTCCAAGAACGCCAGATATTGTTATTACATCTGGTAGGAATGGTGTAGTAAATGCTGTAGTAACTCAAGGTAAGGTTACAAGCCTTACAATTGCTAACAAAGGAGAGTTTTACAGTTCTCCACCAATCGTAAGAATTCGTGACAATGCAGGTAAAGGTAGATTTGCTGAATTCAATGCAGTCCTTGATACTGATGGTAAACTTAAAGAATTTGAAAAGGTAGATGAAGGTAACTTCTATACACAAGAGAATGTAAATGTAGATATTATTCCTGTTGGAGAGAATGCTACAGGAATTCCATTGCTTAAAGAATGGAACTATAATAGGTTTGAAAAGGTTAAATCCAATTTAGATACTGAGTATGGTTATCTGTTTGAAAACTTTGACAATAATCTTTACTACGGATATGCTCATGTAGCAAACCCGAAAGCACTTCGAGTTTCGCTCAATGATAATTTAAGTAATACTGGTAGTGAACCAGCAACTAAGACACACTCACCTATCATAGGTTTTGCTTATGATGGTAACCCCATATATGGTGCATTTGGATACGAAGATCCACTAGATGCTACAACATCAATAATTAGAATGACATCTAGTTATTCTCTTAATGGTGATCGTATAGATGGTCCTTCTAAGGTAACGTATCCTCTAGGAACATTTAATAATGATTATACTTACAATCATAAGTCAGGAACATTAGATCAGAATAATGGTAGATTCTGTATTACTCCAGATTTTCCAAAAGGAACGTATGCTTATTTCTTAACTATTGATAGTAGTCAAGTACCACAGTTCCCTTATGTCTTAGGAGACAATTTCTATTCATTACCTGTAGATAGTAACTATAATTCTAAGATTAATCAGAATGATCTTCCTAAGAATGCCAAAAGATTTTATGTTGATGCTACACCTATAAATGGTGAAGGTGTAATTGCTAGTATTTCAGATATTACTCCTGGTTCTATTGATGCTGTTTCTATAGAGAGTTCATCTTCTAACTTCTCAGTTAATTCAAAAGTTTACTTTGATGAAGTAGGAACAGATGGTTCAGAAGCAGAAGCAAGAGTTAAGTCTGTTAAAGGTAAGACTGTTAGTTATCTACAATCAAAAGAAAATAAGGTAGTTAAGTTAACAACAATTCAAACTGCATATTTGTTTGCTGATGATACATTAAGGCAGCCATCTTCTGGTGCTTATGGTGAAATAGTAGGTACAGTTGCAAGTGATAATGACATTGTGTTGAAAAACGTACAAGGAACGTTTGATAATACAGGAACATTCTCCGCAGACATTAAGACTTTCAGTATTTTAGTTGATCAGAACAGTTCTTACACTGAAGGTGCTACTTTAAGCCTTACTGATGGTGTTAATACTCCTATTGCTACTGCTCAAGTACTAGAAGGTACATCAAGTCAGAACGTACTTAAGATCAAAGTCCTTTCAGGGACATGGATTGTTGACGAGACTTATTACATACAATCAAGTGATCTATTCAATACGTCAGGATCTAAGATAGTAACACTAACATCATTAAGTGATAATTTAGAACCTTTTATTGTTAATCAAAGTGTTGCTCTTATTGAGACATCATCTGAACATGGATTAGGTATTGGAGATAAGGTAGATATTGATATTAATCCAGATGATGATACTAAAACTAAAACTTGGTATTTAAGAAAACGTTTATACCAAGAAGTTACTTTTACAACACCAGTTAAGAAAACAAAAGTTAATGATAGTGGTATCGGTAGATTTACTATCTTAAATGGTGGTGCAGATTATACAGAAAATTCATATACAAATATTCCATTGACTAGTGGTAGCGGTACTGGTGCAACTGCATCTATTACTGTATCTGCTGCTGGTGTTGTATCAAATGTTACAATACAGAATGCTGGAAGTGGATATAAGTTTGGTGATCAATTAGGAGTTGCTGATGAAAGTCTTGTAAGATCTGGTGGATCTCAAAGTACAGCAAGATTAACTATATTTGTTGATCATGCAGGTTTTGCATCTAATAATACTTCTGTTACAGTTGATGATGCTACAGGATTTGCTGTAGATGATCTTCTATTGCTAGGAGATGAAGTAATTAAGATTACTGCTATTAATAGTAATACTTTATCTGTTAATAGAGGTCAAGAGTCTACAACTGCTGTTGACCACTACGATAACAAGGAAATTACTTTATATAAGGCACAATATAATTTTACTAACAATTTCCAAATAGGAGATATTGCTGGTTCTGGTTATATTAAGTCATATGATAGTACAACACAAAAAGCAACAGTTGTATTTGATTATGGTATAGAGAAGTCATCTGCTAGTTCTGTAGATATTAGTACTACGTTCTTTGATTCTAGTAATCCTAAGAGATTAGTCTCTGTTAGTACATTCTCTTCTATAGAGTATAAATTTGAATTCTCAGAAGATAATAGTACATTTGTACCAAACCCAGAATTACATATACAAGAATTTTATAAGTATAAGTTTGATACGTCTCATAGTAGTCTCAGTGGGACTTACTTTGATATCAGTCCTAGTAAGAATTATAATTTAATAACTGTAGAGAAATTAGCATCAACAACATTACCAGGTAATGATGGTGCATATACAGATGTTAAGTTTGGATTTGGATCGAGATTAAAGACTAATACTTATACAACTAAGGTAGGAACTGATTTTACTAATTTCTATTACTTTGATAATAACAATATTGTCAATAGTGGTGATGGAAAATTAAAACTCATTACCGATCCACTACAAGGTACAAAGGTTATCAATTATGTTACTAGCAATCGCTTTGTATATGATTTGGTTGGCGATCCTCCTCTCTGGGACGGGTCAGGAACGATAACATATACAACTACAGGTCAATTTGCAACTGGTCAGATTAATGATTTTAAAGTTGTTAACTTAGGATCTAATTATACTAAGGTTCCTGTAGTTGTAGGTGTAGCACCTAGATCTGATTATCAGGCAGAAGCCACAGTATTATTTGATCTTGCAACTCAAGTTGTAACTGGTGTTAACATTACTAATAAGGGTTCTAATTATGTTAACCCTAAAGTTATAATTGTTGAAGATACAGGAGAGGGTGCAGCGTTCGGTGCTAGTGCTTTAGATCCTAGTATTCCTAGTCCTACACCAAGAAGAAATGCTTCATTTGAAGTTATTGCTAGGGCAGGAGAAATTTATCAGATAAATGTAACTTCTCCTGGTGAAGGATATGAATCTGCACCAAAAATAGCAATAGTAGAGGGAGATGTTAAAGCATATGTCGATAGTAGCACTATAGGTATACCTCAAAGTGTTAGATTTACTAATAATGGAAGTGCTTTCCATTTAGATAGGTCTATTGCTTCTACTTTTAGTTCTCCATATACAGTATCATTAAAATCTATTAATGGAAATTTCCAAAAAGGTGAAACTGTAGTACAAAAGATTGGTAATACAGAAATTGCAAGAGCAAAGGTCTATGAGTGGAGACTAGGATCTAACCTCCTGAAACTCCAGTCCCTGACTGGGATCTTGAGGGAAGATATTGCCATTACTGGATTAGCATCAACATCTACTGGTATTGTTACTGCTGTATTCGTTACTACGTTTACTGAAGAGATTAGTAGTTTCTTTGATAATCAAGGATTCTCTAAATCTGATAAAGGAAAACTAGGTGTATCTAATCAAAGATTGATTGATAGTAATTTCTATCAAGATTATTCATATGTTATTAAGTCTAAGACTTCTATAGAGCAATGGAGAGACTTAATCAAGTCTACTACACACCCTGCTGGATTTAAACTCTTTGGTCAGGTTGATGTAGAGACTGATGCTAGTACATCAATGCCATCTGAGGTTGCTAAGGCAGATCATTTCAGTGTTATTCAACTTTGGGATCCAGAAAAGAATAAGATTACTGTTGAAAACACTTCAAGGGTAGTTACTCAAAGTATTCAGAATGTTGAGAGTCAGAGAGTTCGTAGAGGTATTGGATCTGTTGCTACATCTGACTTTAACTTCAATGAAACTCGTGCATTTGAATTTAAACTCAATGGTGCATTTGATGGAACATATAATAACGATGGTCAGTTAGTTGGTACAAAGACATTTCAAGTTCTGGACCAGAACGGAGTTCCATTCACTCCAATCAAAGAAGAATCACTTATTATAACACTTGATGGTATTCTACAAGAGCCAAAAGTAGCATACACGGTATCAGGTGACAATATTACCTTTGCACAACCACCATTAGGACCAGGCGTAAAAGCTGGTGCTGCTTATGGTGGTGTTACCTTCTATGGTAAGGTATTTTACTGGAAAGCACCTGGTGCTGCTTATAATACAAGGTATCTTAAGAAGATCAAAAATATCTTCCAACGTAGTGGAAGATGGTTAGACTCAGCAAATCAACTTTCAAGAAATAAAGAGTTTATTACATCTGAAGCAGTTGGGTATGGTAAAGCAACTTACCCATCATTAGATTGGGCTACTAAGACTGATGACTATATTAAGGATATAGGTTTCATCATTGATGCATATGAGCATGATTTAAGATTTGGTGGTAATGTTAAGACTGTCGATTATTCAACTATATTTGCTGATACTCCTTATATTAAAGATAATAAGGATGAGTCATTTAAGATATTCAAGTATGCTACTAACTTAGCAAGACTTGCTATTAGAAATTGGGACTATGTTGAGACTAATGCGACATATAGTACCAATACTACAACTGTCACAGTAACAGATACTAATAACTTAACAGTTGGAATGTATTTGACATCTGGTAGAGCATTTCAACCAGATACTAGAATTGCTTCTATAGACAGTTTAACTCAAATAACTGTTGATAAAACTATACTTGGTAATTCTAGTGCATCCAGTAATACATCTCCAAATAGTTTAACTGGAACTACTAGTGGTGATGTTAATCTAGCTGGTGTAGGACAAGTTATTCTTAATGATACCTATACTGTTGCTTTAGGTGATACTGTTACAATAGGTGAAGATCCTGGTGGATCACCCGAAATTATATTCCATCTTACTGGTAGAACAGATGGTATATTCTATGATGCTGCATATTTAATTGAAAGAAACAAACAGCATATTGTAGAAGAATCAACTCAAGCAATTATTGCTAGTATTACTGATTATCAAACTAACCCAACTACTTACCATCCATACGTACAGTATTATGTCGAATCTGTAATATATCATTTACGTCTTGGTGGTAATGAAAGAGTTGCTGAGATTTACAAGAGATTAGATTTTAAAAACCTACCAACAACTATAACAGGTAATCCATCAGTAGGGTTCACTACTCTATTAGATGAATGGAAGAGAGATATGTCTTCGATGTTTGTTAAAGCATCTGAGTATATGACTCTTGCTATGAGAAACTCATTGCAACCAAAAGTTTATTCAACAATAGATCCAAATCCAGATAATACTATTACAGTTGATAAGTTAGCACCTGCATGTGCTGAAGTAGCAGCTGCCTTAGATACATTTGGTTCTATTACTAAGACAGTTCTTACAGAAGGTGAAGGTTTAGTTGTATCAACATCTATTAATGTTAATAAGACTGGTAATTGGACAAGTACAACAACTTATGCCAATCATAATATTATTCAAGATCCTCAATTAATTGCTAAGGATTGTGACAATGTAGTTTCTGCTGTAGATTCCTTATATGATAGTTTCCAAGATATAATAAGTGCAAGATCTGTTACTAGAAGTAATCCAGATTACGTTGATGGAGAGAATACAGACTTTGAGTTGTATTGGGATGATGGTACTGCTGTAGATACTAATGTAGATGAAGATTTCTTCTTAACTATTAACGCAGTATTACAAACACCAAAATATAGTGCTGGTGTATCACCTGATTCATATTTTATTGATAGAACTACTGTACCTAACGTATTGAAGTTTAGTGTTGCTCCTATTTGGGATCAAGATCTTGGTGCTAAGAATTTAGGTGAAGCAACAGCAGTTGAGAAAGTAGTAGGTATTGGAGTTGGTAATTACAAGCGTCTTACAATCGACTATGATTTAGTAGACAATGTAAAGTCTGGTCCATTCTTAATTCTTGATGTAGAAGATGGTACTTCTCAAACTGTTGAACAGAAAGATTATCTATATGTCTTCTTAGACGGAGTTCTTCAAAGGGAAGGATATAGTTACACAATAGCAGGACCAAATATCTTCTTTAATGTTCCTATTAATAAGAAGATGAAGGTTGATATGCGTTATCTCTATGGTAGAGACGCAGGTCAAACTTTAAACATATATGACTTTGCTCCTGATACTTATTTTGCTGTTGGTACATTTGTACTAGAGACTAGTTCTGCTTGGGTAGATCCTTTCCTTACATATCAGTGGATGGGTGAAAAGATAGGTACTGGAATACATTGTTGGCAAGTAAGAGCAAATGGAACATATAATGTTATTGGCGAAGTAAGTAGTGCATATAAGACTTCAACTACATTATCCTTTAGTATTAAATCACAAAATGCTGCTGTTGAAGCAGGATTGGATTTAGTTTTTGCTGTTAAGACAGATTATACTAAGACATATACATTCCCAGAATCTCAATTTACTAATCCTACTCTAACATTCCCAGTAGATTCTACTGGAAGAAAGCAACTATACAGTGATAATTCTATTTGGTATGGTACAACATTAGGTACAACATATAGAAATCCATTTGCTTATTTGGCTAATGGAGATCTTGTAAGAGTAGAAGGTGAAGATAAATTTAGAAGAATTAAGAAAGTACCTGAAAGTACTACAAGTAAAGATGGTAGAGGTGGAGAACAATTAACAGATGATGTTTATAGTAACATTTCTGTAGAAGGTTTTAATGGTGTTACTAGAGGTGAAGGTCTTAGTGTTGTTGCAACTGTTAGTGGTGGTGAAGTTACTGCCTTAACATGGAACCGTCGTAGTTATGATCCATTAACTCAACCTACTGCATATCAATACTTTACACCTCCTGTTCTAGAATTCATTCCTGAAGATGGTACTGGTGGTGGTGCAAAAGCAGAAGTTATTGTAAGTAAAGGTCAAGTACTTAGTGTTGATTTACTTGATGGTGGTTCTGGATATACTAAAGCACCTATTGTTGTAGTTGCTAGAAGATTTGATATTTTAACTGAAAGAGATATTGGTGTATCTCTTATTAATGCTGAAATGGTTCCTAAAGTCCAAATTGGACAAGGTGCTGTTTCCGCATCTAGGATTACTATTCTTGGTACTCAAGTTCAGGGTGTTGATACTTTTACAAGTACATTATTCAACAGTCCTCATGATGTTACTAAGAAGATAACAGCAGAGATTCAGATTGATACTGATAATATTGCAGATGGTGAATCTGGATTTGATATGCCAGTTGGATCTGAACAACCAGGTCCAAGCAAAATTGTCTTTATTGAACCAGAACCTGTAGAGATTGTAGGAAAAGGTGGAGCATTAGAGAATTCATACGAAGCAACTGTTCTAAGTGCAGAACTTCAAGATATTGTATCTCTTAATTCTGTTACTAAAGTTCAGAAACATATAGTTTCTACTTTAACTCATGAGATCCGCAATACTGCATTAACTAATATTAATTACTTTGAGGATGCTGCATATACTAACGTTGATACTAATATTGGCGATAGTATTATCTACATTCCAGATGCTTCTAAGTTTAATTCTAACGGACATTTACTAATAGGTAACGAACGTGTTCGTTATTGGAGGAAGTTATCTGATAGATTCCTTGCTGTTGATCGTGGGTTGTATGGAACTTCTGATCAGTTCCATGCTGCTGGTACATATGTACGTCAAGTTCCAGAACTTATTTCTATCGCACCTGTTGGTATAGTTAGGATTGAGTCTGAAGTATCTGATGTATCAATAATAAATGCTTCTGCTGGTGCAGTAACAGAAAGTGAGTATGAGCGTCAAATACAAACTCCAGTTAATACTCTATCTGATAGTAAGACTGAAGTTGTAGTAAAACCACCTGAGACTGGTATTGTTGATCAGTATCAAGAGGTTGCTTTCCTTAGTGATCCTGTTGAACAGAGAAATGGTAATTTGGTTGATCTTACTGAACCATATACTGTTACTAAGAGAGATACTACTATAATTGAAGTTGTTAACCAAGTATTCGGTAGAGAAATCCTACTGATTGGTGATTATATTATTGGTAATGTTGGTAGTACTATAGGAATGTATGACCAATCTGGTATTGATGTTGGAGCAGCTGGAGTTTCTGCTCTTACTATTGGTGAGATTGATAGAATATTTGCTTCTATGACAATTAAAGACTTCATCGAAAGACCGTTGTCTAATTATACGCTTTCAGGTGATTACTTTATGCTTGGTAGACCATCTACCCAGAACCCAGTGGCCATCACTAGTTCCGCAGGAACTATTGGAGGAAATATTGTCGTACAAGACACAACTCATTGGCCAGCTGCTGGCTACATATTTACGTCTGGTGGAACAGTTATACAGTACACCAGTAAAACTTCTACAACTTTTGAAGGATGTACACTCTACTCTGGACCTAATAGCATTGCTAATGGACAGGAGTTAGTTCCGTACAACCCTACATAACTCGTATAAATATAAATAACTTTGGCACAAAACACGTCGGTAAATTAAATGGCTGCTATTATATCTGATAAATTTAGGATTTTCAATGCGAAACAATTCCTTGAATCTCTAACTGAGGGCGCAACGGACACAAGCGCAGAACGTTCTAGGATGTATTTCTTTGTGGGTAGACCACAACCGTGGAAAGCAAACCTCGAAATTCACTCTCAAAACGCTACTGCATTTGTAGTAGGACAAGAAGTGTATGTTGGTACTTACGGAAGCACGGCGTTTCGTGCGACAATAGCCGCAGTATATGACAATGCATTACTTCTTACCGACGTATTTGGAAGTAACGGTGTTAACTCTGTTCCTACTCTAGGATCTACTCTTAAGGGTAGAACTGGTGGATCAGGTGGATCTGACACTGGTGCAGAAGCAGTATCTGGCGTTTATCGTTATGCAACAGAGGATGTGCCACCTCTACCACTCGACAACGCAACAGAGAAAGTTAATCTCTATGATGAGATTATTGCAGCCAAGCGTGTTACTGGTGCTTATGCACGTACAGTAATTCGTCGTTACAACTGGGACTTAGTTGCTAACCCTAAGTTTGACAGTTGGAAACCCGACTATTCTGCTACTCCAGGTGGCGGTGGTCAAATAGGTAAGCAGACTGCTACAGGACAAGATAGCATCTCTACCGCAAAGTTTTATGTAATGAACTCCTCATACGAAGTGTTTAAGTGTCTCTATAATGGAGAGAATCCTGGAAACGCTACTGGACAAAACGCTACTGAGGAACCAAGCACATCTGGTGCTAACTATGCTTCTGCAACAGGTCTTTATACAGAGACAACTGGTGCTGGATATATTTGGAAGTATATGTACACCATTCCAACTGATGATGTTCTGAAGTTCTTATCTTCTGACTTCATTCCTGTTGTGCTTTCTACAAACGCAACTCGTCAAGCAACTGAGGCTCTAGCAGTCGCTGGTGCTATTGATGTTGCTATTATTGAGAATGCTGGATCAGGTCTTCCTGCTTCACAGACTCTATACACAAGTATTAAAGGTGACGGAACAGGTGGTAAGGTTAAATTCGCTACAGACGGTTCTGGAACTATCACATCTGCTGAGATCGAAGCACGTGGAACAGGTTATACCTATGCTAATGTTCTATTAGGAAATGGTAACCTATTCAGTAACGCTGGACTTTCATCTGCTGTAGCAACTGGTGCTTCTGCTAAAGGTGAAATAGAAGTAATTCTTCCTTCACAAGGTGGTCACGGTTCAGACTTCGAGACAGAACTTAATGGTAAGAGAGTTATGACGAACATTCGTCTAACTTATGCTGAGGGTTCTGGAGACTTCCCAGTAGATAACGACTTCCGTAGAATTGGTATTATTAAAGATCCATACAACTTCGGAACTACAACTTTCTCCACTGCTGATACATTAAGTGGATTGAAAGCAGTTAAGATTACAGGTGCGACTGCTGATTTCGTTCCTGATGAAGAAATTACTCAATCAACAGCAGCAGGTGGTACTGCTAAGGGTACTGTTGTTTCTTGGACATTAGATCAAGGTCAAACTACAACTGGTGTTCTTAAGTACATCCAAGTTAACGATACTCACACTACAAACGGTGTTGTTGAAGCATTTGAGAGTAACGGTTCTAACGCTGTTACTGGTGGTTTATCTGCTGCTAGTGGTAACGTAGATACTTCTTATAGTAACTCACTATTAGGTTCTACATTCGCAAGTGGTCTTGCTAATCCTGAGATTGCAAACAACTCTGGTGATGTAATCTATATCGAGAACAGAAGACTAATTACTCGTGCTCCTGACCAGATCGAAGATATTAAACTAGTAATTGAGTTCTAAGCACTTCAATTACTTCGCTAAATACTAAGGACAAGATGCTAGTATTGGCGATAGTAAGATGCCACAAAAGACGAACTTAAATGTAAGCCCTTATTACGAGGATTTTGACGTAAACAAGAATTTTTATAAAATTCTATTTCGTCCTGGTTACTCTATACAGGGTAGAGAATTAACGCAGGTTCAATCTATTCTACAGAATCAGATTGAATCTTTTGGTAAGTATGCCTTTAAACAGGGTGAACTTGTCATTCCTGGAGAGGTCGGTCTCAACACTAAATTAGATTACGTTAAACTATCTTCTGTTTCAGAGGTAGCAGTTAATGAAGGTGGAGAGATTGTTTATAAGAAATACGATATATCTCTATTAGTTGGACAACAACTAAAAGGGATAACTTCTGGTGTTGTAGGAACGATACTAGCAACGAAACTAGCAACAGAAGCATCAGCAGATACAGTCTTTGTCAATTATCTGAATAGTGGTAATTCTAATACTGAGTCTACTTTTAGACAAGGTGAGACTCTAGAAGTTGTTGATGGTGTCAATACTCCTTTACTCGTGGTAGGTACAGACGGTAGTGTACTTCCTACGAGTATTCAAGTAACTAACCCTGATACTAGCGAGGTTACTTCACTTGAAAGTCCTGCAATGGGATATGGTTCTGCTGTTAAAGTAGAAGAAGGTATTTACTTCATTAATGGTTATTTTGTTCGTAACGATTCTAATCTTCTTGTCATTGATGAATATTACGACAAACCATCTGCAAAGATTGGATTTACTATTGTTGAAGACATTATAACTCCTGAAGAAGATGCATCATTGTATGATAATTCAATAGGATCTTCTAATGCTACTGCACCTGGTGCTCATAGATTAAAGATTGGTCTTCAGTTAAAAGAATTTTCTCTTGATACAATCACAGATAAAAACTTCATAGAACTTCTTAGAGTTTCTAGAGGAGTTGTACAAAAGAAAGTAGCTCCAACAGATTATAATCTTCTTGAGAATACTCTTGCAAGAAGGACATTTGATGAGAGTGGAGATTATGTAGTAGACAGTTTTGCAACTGACATAAGAGAATATGCACAGAAAGATGGTAATCAGGGCATCTACGCTGCTGATGATCTAGGACTTTATAACGGATTGTCTGCTGCTGATGCATCTAAGAAAATGGTTGCCAGTATTGGACCAGGTAAAGCATATATTAAAGGATATGAGATTGTTAATAAGGAAACCAAATATTTAACAGTCGATAAAGCAAAAGAAAGTGTTACTAGTGATAATGTAACATTAAAGACTAAAGGATTACCTACTTATAGTATAAACAATGTTTATGGAAGTGTTCCTCTTAATCAAGAAGGTTCTGACCTAACTTCATACCCAACAGTATTTTTATATTCTACATTCAATGATGGTAGTGTAGGTTTAAATGGTACAGAAGAAGCAACTGATCATAGACAGACTACTAATAAGAGAGGTACTATACTATCTTCTAATGATGGTATAAAAACTATTACTATTCAAGTAACAAATACCACTAATACACTTGCATCTATAGATGATTCTAATTTTGCAAGTTTATTAGGAACTCTTTATTATATTAAAACTAGAGACGGTGCTAATGCTCCAACATCTACTAGTTCAATTAAATCATTAGCATTTGCTAAGGTTAATAAACCACTTATTAATCCTAACACCTCAGTATTCTACTTAGAGTTAACTGTTACTGGTAATAAGGATGAGATTGAAGCATTATTAACTGAGAATGATTTAGGTGATCAAGGTAAGCAAAGAAAGATATTCCTTACATCTGCTAATGCTTCTGCTGATGTAGTTGCTGATCAAGCTTTAGGATTTGTTGTAGATTATAGTGAAACTATTACTCCTGTAATAGGAACTGCTAAGCCTAGTAACTTTGTACTACAAGAAAGAGGATTAGGATTCAATTCTGATTCTGATATTGTTCTTTCTAAAGGACGTTTATCTCAAGGTGGTGCTGCATATAATACTACATTTGGATTATCTTATTTCGATCCTGAATTCTATACTAAGATTATTCTTGAGAGACCAAGAACAGGTGGTACATTTGAAATAGGTAAATACATCTTTGGATTATCTAGTGATGCTTATGGTGTCATTGAAGGAGCATCTAACGGTGTTTATTCAACTGGAAAGATTCTCTTTATTAAGACACTTTCAGGAAAGTTTGAATCTGGTGAAACTATTAAGGATGAAGCAGGAAATACAATAAAGATTGCTAAAGACAATACTATCTCTCATTTTGTAGTTCAAAAGAGAGGTCTTGGTTATAATGATGATTCTGAATTAACAATTAATGGTGTTGATTACGATAACTCTGTTATTACTATATCTAAGGATAATGATGGTAAGATTTATTCTTGTGAAATTATTAACAGAACTGGATTATCAGTAACATATGCTCAACCTCCAGCAGTCACAGTTAAGAATGGACCAGGATCCAATCCAGGCGATGCTGCTGCTGTTGTTCCTGTACTTGTAAGAAATGCTGTAACAACTTATACACCACAGAATGTTAAGTCTGTTGGTTGTCAATATGGATCTGGTGGTGCTAATAAATTTAGTGCTGATGTTGTGGTTGATGATAGATCCTTCTCAGACATTAAAGATGTAACAGAATATACATTCTTTGGTAGCAATGGATACAATTTTATTGAATCCACTAGTTTTAGTGCAGATGCTTCAAAAGATTTACAACAAGGAGATATAGTTCAATTCTCTGATAGTAACAATGCTTTAGTTCGTGCAATAGTTCAATATGCAACTGAACCAAAAGGTGCTGCTAAAACTAGAGTATATCTAGATACTGTTCTTCCAGCAGATGTAAATAATACAAATATTGTTAGATTACGTCCTAAAGTAGGTAACACTGCTGCTGGTACATTAATATATCCTACTGGTAGTAAGCAAGTACAGAAAATTTCTGCTGGTGGTAACGATACTAAGATTAAATATTTCTTCCGTAGAGATTTTGTTGCAGAAACCTCCACTGGTGGTGGTTTAATTACTTTTGCTGCACAACTACCTTATGGTACACAGAGATTCACTGCTTTCAGTGAAGAAAATTATATAGTAACTGTAATAGATCCAGGTGGAGCTCCAGATATTGCTGCTGGAGATATTGTATATCTTCCACCTGATAGTGTAGAGATTACTTCTGCTACTGACACTGCTAGTGGATTAACATCTGGTAGTATCACATTACAATTACCATCAAATTATTTCGGTGGAGATCCAAATAATTATGGAACATTCCCCAAATTAAAATTAACTGCTACTCTTGAAGTTAGTAATGCTAAGCCTAGACTTAAGACATCAGTTAGCAATAAGAGAATTATTGTTCCTTCTTCTGGTGATCGTGTCATTCCTTTCAGAGGAACTGATTATGATACTGAAGTAATCGCAATTACATCTTATGCAGATGCATATAAACTAAGATATGTTTATGAAGGAACTTCATCACAACCACCTGAAGTTGATAGTGCTGGTAATCTTATTGTTGGTACTGACGTTACTAACAGGTTTACCTTCGACAATGGTCAAAGAGATACGATTTACGACGTTTCAAGAATCGTTATTAAACCAGGAGCACAAGCAACAACAGGACAATTAGTAATTGGTTTTGATTACTTCGAGCAATCACAAGGTGATTTCTGTACTATTGATAGTTACTTACATGAAGCAGGTGTTCCTGAAGATGAGATACCTACTTTTGATTCTAATGTTCATGGAATGGTTGAACTTAAGAATGTGCTTGACTTTAGACCTAAAGTAGATAGTACTGCTATTATTGCTGGTTATCAGGATGTATCTTCTTTAGCAGATACTAGTGGAGCATTCTCTGGTGCTGGTGCTGTTGTTACATCTACTCCTGCTCCAGATAGCAATTTAGAATTTACATTCTCATTTAGCACTGTTCAATACTTAGATCGTATTGATGGTATATTCCTTAATAAGAAAGGTGAGTTTGTTATCAAGCAAGGTAACTCTTCACTTAACCCATCTAAACCAGATCCTATTGCAGATGCGGTTCCTTTATTCTATGCTTATATTCCTGCATATACTAAGACAACTAAAGATGTAAGAATTACTCCAGTTGACAATAAGCGTTATACAATGCGTGATATTGGTAAACTAGAGAAGCGTGTTGAGAGATTAGAGTTCTATACAACTTTAAGTATTCTTGAGCAACAAGCATTGAATATGCAGATCAAGGATGAGATAGGACTTGATAGATTTAAGAGTGGATTCTTTGTTGATAACTTTGAAACACATGGATTGGGTAATCTAAAATCTTTAGATTATCAGTGTGCTATAGATAGTCAACAGTCAGTATTACGTCCACAATCAAAAGAAGATTCTGTATCTTTAGAAGAGGTTAATGCAAGAGAAGATCAGAGAGCAGTTTCTGGTTATAAGAAATCTGGTGATATTATTACACTTCCATATACATCATTATCTTTATTAGGAAATGATTTTGCATCTAAGACAATAAATCCAAATCCATTTGTTGTTCTTCAATATGTTGGAGATAGTGTTATTTCTCCAGCAATAGATCAATGGTATGATCAGAGTATCGAACCATTAGTTGTTGATACAAATACTAATCTTTATAGTATATTCCTTGCTAAGGATCATGTTAGTGAGAGTTTCTCTAGTCTATACAATTCATTTGTATGTAACTGGGTTGGAACATCACCATCATTTACTGCTATCAATTCATTAGGTGAAGTTGCTACACAACAAGCTGCTGCTTCTGTTAATTCAGCATCTGTTGCAAGTTCTTCTAATGTAAGTCCTCAGAATAATGAGGTTGGTAAAGGTATTCAAACTAAGACTGTTGATGGAAAGATTGTATCTACTGCACTTCAGTTCTTTGCTAGAAGTCAAGCAATTAAGTTTGTTGTTAATAGATTAAAACCAAATACAAAGATATCTGTATTCTTAGAAGGTAGAAATGTTAATCGTTGGGTTAATCCTGACCTTAGATTTACTGGTACTGCTGGTAATTCACCATCTGCATTTAATGGAGATGTTGTTACAGATAATAATGGTAATGCTAGTGGTATAATTTTACTTCCTGCTGGTCAACCACCAAGAGAGAATGCAACTTGGAGTGGTGATGTTGATACTGTAGCTTATGATACTGTTGCAGAAGAGATTCGTGTAACAACTGGTGTTAAGACATTTAGATTTACATCTAGTGCTACTGATGCTGATAAGTCAACTGTTGATACATATGCAGAGGTTAAGTACTATGCAACTGGTATTCTTCCAGAGAATCCATCAAGTATTGTTTCTACTAGACCAGCATACTTCAAAGCAAATGAAGGTGTACAAATAATAGACAATAATACAGATAACCCAGTAAGACCTAATCCTCTTGCTCAGACATTTAAAGTTGAAAACTTTGATGGTGGTGTGTTTGTAACTGGTGCTGATCTATACTTCAGTAAGAAGAGTGGTGACATCCCAGTTAAAGTTTATATTAGTAATGTTGATAGTGATAAGCCAGGAAAGAATGTTGTTCCAGGAACAGAAAAAGTTTTAGCACCTAGTACATATCTTAAAGTTTATACTAATGGAAATGTTAGTGTTACTAGAGGAGAAAGTGCAACTGGTGCAAGTTCTGCTGCTAGTGGTCCTATTCAAAAAGTAATTGATAGAAATGGAGTTGATCTAGTTGCTACTGCATCTGGTGTTTATACATTAACTAATGAGCAAGTATATACTCTTGTTCTTAGTAATCATAATGGTAAAACATTCAAACAGAATGAAGATCTAACTATCCCTTCAGTTACATTAGCAAATAATACTAATGCTACTGAATTAAAATTAACTATTGCTAAGGATAGTGGTAAGTTATCTGATATTAAGGTAACTGCTGTTGGTCAGAATTATGATAGTGCTTTATTAACTATTGAGAGTCCTCAATTACCTGGTGGATCTACTGCTACTGCAAGTATATTTGTATCAGGAGGTAAAGTTTATAATACAGAAGTACTACTTACAGGTTATGGATATACTGAAGCACCTTCAGTTGTTGTTAAAGGTATTGGTAATGGAGCAGGTGGTTGTGAAATAACAACTGCTATTGAAATAGATACTCCTGCTGTAAGAATGGGTGTAGCAACAGATCAAACTGGTGTTACTAATTCAACCATACCAACATACTTTACATTTGACTACCCAGTATATCTACAAAATGATACTGAATATGCTATTGCAGTTGAAACAGATTCAATAGATTATGAATTATGGGCATCCAAACTAGGTGATACTGATGTCTCTACAAGTACAGTTATTACTTCTCAACCATCATTAGGTTCTGTATACAAATCACAAAACGTAGATAACTGGACAGAAGATATATTTGAAGATCTTAAGTTTAAGTTATATCGTGCTGAGTTTAATATTACTAGACCAGCAGAGTTGTTACTTAAGAATGGTAATCTAGGATATACATTATTAAGTGAAAATCCATTTGAAACTAATGCTAGTGCTGCAACTTCAGCAACTTCTAAGTTATTTAAGAATAACAATAAGATTATCAAAGTTAATCATAGAGATAATGGTTTTGAAGATACTGGAAAATCATATGTATTCTATAGGTCTGCAACAGAAGTAGCAGGTATTACAGCAGATAACCTTAACACTAACTTATTCCAAGTAGATAACGGAGGTGTTGATAGTTACACTATTACTAGTGCTTCTCAAGCATCAGGTAACGCTATAGGTGGTGGAACTACTACTTATGCGTCACATAATAGAAAGTATGAGATATTATATCCACAAGTTCAGTATTTAACTACAGGTGGAACTAAGATAGAAACATCTGTTAAAACTACTAATGTAGTTCCAGTTGATTCTACTACAACTAACTATGTTTCATATGCAAGATCTAGTGATTATGAAAAGACATTCTTAAATGAACCACATTATTTCACAAATCAAAAGTTTATTGCTTCTAAGATTAATGAAACAATGAATAGTTTAAGTGAGTCTTTAACTTATAAATTACTTCTTACGTCTACTGTGTCTCATTTGAGTCCAGTTGTAGATCTTTCATCTTCATCTGTTAAGACAGTTTCTAATAGAGTTGAAAATGGAAGTGGTAAAGAAGATAGGTTTGGTAGAAAAGATCAGATACTAGAATTCTATCCAATATACAAATTCAATCTTACTGGTAATGGTGGTACTGCTATAACAAGTAATCAAACAATTACAGGTGATACTTCAAAAGCATCTGGTACTATTGCAGCAGTAAATTCAAGTGAAGTAGTTGTAAGAGTTAAAACTAGTCAGTATTTCCAGAAAGGAGAACGTATTCGTTTAAGTGTTCAGAGTACAGTAACAGATAACAATACTGTTACAGTTAATTCTTATCCTCAAGAAGTTATTACATCTATTGCTGATGAAGCAACTATAGTTGCACGTAATCCTAGTGTTATAACTGAGGTTTATGATAGTCCAAGTTACGGTATACTTGGTACTAGTCAACAGTGGGATTCTAATAGTAAGGAACTTACCGTAAGAACTGACACACAACCAATCAATGATAACTTCACTGCTAGAATAATAGATAGTGCTGATTATAATAGAAATGCAACTATTGCTAGTCAGACTCCTGATATATTCCGTGTTGGAGATATAGTTAAATATCCAAATCAAGTAGATGATGAAGCATATTACTTAGAAGTTGGTAAAGTAAGTTATACCAATGGTTTAGATTTCATTCCTGAGAATACTTCTAAGAATGGATCATCTATTGCTAAGTATGTTACTAAGGAAGTTGGAATTAGTAATCCAGCAACAAATGTCAATGTTAAATTGACAGTTAATGTCAAAGATATTTCAAATGTTGAAGTTCTTTATAGAACTAAGAAGGCATCAAGTCAAGAAAACTTTGAAGATATTGATTGGCAATACTTCAATAGTACAGGTGTACCAGATCAGAGTGAAGTTGCTACTAGCGAGAATACAATATCTGGTGTTGTTGAGAAACAATCTTCTTATCAAGAACTAAGTTACAGTGCTTCTGACATTGCTGAATTCTCATCATTTGCTGTTAAAGTTGTAATGAAATCTGTTGATCCAGCATATGTGTCTAAGATTCAGGATCTTAGGGCAGTAGCATCGTTCTAAACTCCGCGAATGGATTATCTTAAGGTGAAGGGTCATGACGGTCTTGTAAGAGACCAAAACACAGGTGCTATCTTGAATCGTGACAGTTCTGCTATAGAGGCAAGACGTAAAACGCGGAACTTCAATTCCGCGTTCGAGGACATAAATAAGTTGAAAGAAGAAATTCTTGAGATTAAATCCCTGTTGCGAGAGTTAGTATCAAATGCCAGCAATTAATGTAGCGAGAACCGATACCTTTGAGAGTCAAAGGCAGAAAATTAATACAATCAGTTCTCAGATATTTTCTGTTACTTCAGGAGGGTCAAACCTCTCAACAGGACTACTGAGATTAGGAGATGGAACTGTCGCAGCTCCTTCTCTAGCTTTTACAAATGACACTCAGTTAGGTGTCTATAGACCTTCTGCTGGAGTATTTGGTTTTGCCCATGCCAGTAAGAAAATAGCAGATCTATCTGCTACTGCGACAAAGTATTATCGAAATTTTGTTATTGAGAAGAATAGTCTAGACAGTCTATATGTTTCTATTCTTACGGCTGGTGAAAACTATGATGGTGGTACGTATGCTAGTGTTCCTGCTTTAGGTGGTACTGGTGATGGTGGATTATTAGGTATTGAAGTTGATGGATTTAGTGGAGCAGTAACTAATCAGGGATCTGGATATAGTCCTGGTGTTTACCAGAACATAGCATTAATTGGTGGAACTGGTACTGGAGCATTATTTGATTTTACTGTTCCCGAAGTATCTGGTTCTGTAACAAATGGTGGTGACAACTATACGCCAGGTACTTACAGTAATATTGCTATTACAGGTGGTAGTGGTACAAACTTAGCAGGAACATTTGTAGTTGATGCTATTGATGGTACACTTACTGCTGGTTCAAACTATCCAAATGGTACTTGGAGAAGTATTCCTGTAGTAAGTGGTAGTGGTTCAAATGGTCTTGTTAATTTAGCTGTACAAAATGGTGCTATTCAGGATTTCTCTGGAGGAGTTGGAGGAAGTGTATGGGTATCTGGTACTTCATATGCAGTAAACGATACAATTTCTGCTACAATTGATGTTGCTGGCACACAAACATTTGTAATAAAAGCTGCTAGTGGCAAATATTATCTTGATGGATCTCAAATTGATAATTTCAATTTATTAAAAGGCAAAACATATGTCTTTGATTTGAATGATACTACTGCTGCTGGTCATCCATTATTCTTCTCTACAACACAGGATGATGCTGCGACTATTAGCACAGATGGAATTACATACACATTAGATGGTTCTAATGTATCTACAGCAGATTGGCTTGCAAATTATACAACTGCTACGACTAGACAAATAACTTGGGCAGTTCCTGCTTCTCCTGCAACAGATAATCTTTATGCTAGTTGTTCTCTCCATAATAATATGGGAGCAGGAATTACATTAACTGATGCATCTACTGGTGCTGGATTCCAATATGTTATAACACAGGTTCCAGGTAAAGTTAGTGAAGTTAATATTACTAACTCTGGTGAAAATTATACTTCTGGTGATGCTTGTGGTGTAGCAGGTACAGATTTGATGAACTCCAGTGCTGTTGGTGCTGGTGTAACAGGTTCTGGATTTGTATACACATTGGGTGGCGCAACAATGGGTGCTGTCCAAACTCTTGACAATATTCCCAACTACGGTAGCGGATACACTGGAGGAGACGTTCTAACGCTTCCAGCAGCGGTTACAAACGTATCTACTATCGCTAGAGGTGAATTAGACTTTACAGGTGTTAACTTCGTCTCTAACGCTGGTATACAGACTCTTACATGGAGTGGTATTGCAGCAGGATCATCATCCCAAACATATACAAACATAACTCCTACTGGTGGAACTGGTAATGGTTGTATTGTTACTGTTGATGTTTTATATGCTGGAGGTAATGCATCATATGATAATGTAACCGTTACTGCTATTGGTACAGGATATACTCCATCAGATCAACTTGTTATTGCAGGTAACTTGGTTGGTGGTGTTACTCCAAATAACGACTTAACTATTTCTGTTCAAACAGTTGAACCAGGCAACCCACAGATTACTGTTGCTAGTACAGTAGGGGTTATGGTTGGTGATACTGTTGACATTATTCCAAATATCAATAATCCAGGTCAAGTAGCAGCAGGTACTGTTGTTGCTTCTGTTGACAGTGCTACTCAATTTACTTTAAGTATTGCTCCACCAACTCCAGGTGTTGCTGATATTAAAGTCACAAACCAAAATCTAAGACGACTGACTGTTCCTAGTACTACTGGACTTGTGACAGGTATGATCGTTAATAAAGTAAGTGGTACAGGTGTACTAATTACTGGAACTACTATATCAACTGTTGAGAGTGCTACGGAAATAACACTTTCAATTCAACCATCTACACCAGGTGCATTGGTTGTTAACTTTGAACCTGAATTTGGTGCTGGTAGTGGATTTGCATATACCATTGATAAATTAGGTGTTATTAGTGCAGTTAGTGTTGCTGATGGAGGTAATGGATATACTGTAGGAGATATACTACAGATTTCTGCATTCGATCTTGTTCAACCAGAAATTTATACTGTAACTAATGCAGAAGTTTCTACAATAACACCAACTGCTAATAATATTGCAGATTCAGCATATGCTGTAGGAGATAGTGTTAGAGATGGTGGTGGTTCCGTTGTTGCTACAACAATCACAACATCTACAACTGTAGGTGCTGCTGCTAATGGAGTTTATTCTGGTGTTGCATCTACAAGTAATAATAATGGTGTTGATGCTACCTTTGATGTTAGTCGTAGTCCAACTGGAGCAGTATTATCTGCAACCGTAACTACAACCTCTCCTGGTAGTTTCTATGTAACAAATGACACTGTAACTATTGCTGGTAACCTAGTTGGTGGTGCAGCTCCTGCTGATAATATTGTAATGACAGTTAGTAGCGTTGGTAATGCTCAGACTGCTGTTCCTATTAGAAAAATTGTTGCTAATGGTGGATTTATACAGAAGATAATTTGTGATAAATTATCAATTGAAGCTGGTGATTATCTTGTAAAAGATGTTGGTAATCCAACTACAGGTGATAAAGTTTCTACTGTTGAAGATGAATATCGTTTCTATATTGATAAAGGAGATGGAAATGGTGTTCAGTATAGACCTGATGCAGTATTCTATGCTGGTAATAGTTACAAGTTTGATTTAAGTGATGGTTCTTTAGGTGGTCATGTATTCTCTCTATCAAAGTTTAGAGATGGTCAGTGGGGTCCTAGCAGATTTGAAAATATATCTTCAACTTTATCAACCACAAATAAACAAATAACTGTTGCTTCTACTACTGGAATGTTAGAAGGTATGGTTGTCGCTAAAGTTAGTGGTGATGGTATTATTCCTTCTACGACTGTTATTGCTTCTGTTGATAGTTCAACAACATTAACTCTTAGTGAAAGTCCAACAACTGCTGGTGCTGTTGTTCTTAACATATATGGTGCTGAGTATACTACTGGTGTAACAAGAGAGGCAGATAGTTTAACCATTAAGGTAACAGAAAATACTCCAACTCTTTACTACTATTGTGCTACTGAACAATCTACTCATGCTAATGAAGGTGGTTTAGATAATGATGAAGCAGAATTTACAATTAACACCAGTAACCCTAAGACATTTGGTAGTGGATTCCAACTACAAGTTACTGATGTTGTTGTACAAGAAATTATTAATGGTAATGTACTAACAGGTGCTTTCACTGCTGTAGATTTACAAAGTTCAACAGGTACTATTACAACTGGTACTATAAACAATTTAAGTTCTGATACTGCAACATTAACCACTGCTGCTATTCCATCAATTACTTCTGCTACAGCAATAACACTTACAGTTGATGATCCAGCTTCTAATGATATTACTTTAACATCTAAGAATGTTAAGTTTGGAACTACTTGGAGTACTATAGTAGCTACTGGAGATACCACTATGAGTGGTTTCTTCAATTCCCCTGAAGTTAGATTGGGTGACAATTTAAAATTATTAGCTGCTGATGCATCTATCAATTCTCTTGCTGGTTATGATATTAAATTAGTACCTGATACAGGAAGGATTGTTGACGCAGCTACTACTACTGCTCTTGCAGTTCCTTCTGGTGATACAGCGGCTAGACCAACAGCAGGTATTGTTAAGAACGGTTGTATTAGATACAACACTGATTCTAACTCTTATGAGGGTTATAATCAAAACACAACATCTTGGGCATCTCTTGGAGGCGTAAGAGACCTTGATGGAAACACATATCTATTGGCAGAAGAAACAGTTGGTGCTAATGATAACACTCACTGGTTCATTAACGATAATGTTAACTCTATTCGTATCTCTCCAAATTACGTAGAGTTTGTTAATACTAAAAAATTACGTTCGATTAATACTACTGCACCTGCATTTACAGAATGGGCTGCTAATACTCCATATGCAGTTGATGATTATGTTAAGTATAAGAATAACCTGTATAAGGTAACAACTGCTGGTACATCTGCTACTTCAGGTAACGAACCAACTCATACATCTGGTACTCAGGCAAACGGTACTACTGCTATGTTATGGGATAGATTGGCGGTGGCTGATTTAACCTTTGAAGATATTAACCTTGTTAAGATTGGTCCTAATAACAGTACAACTTCTCTTAGCATTAATGATGATCTAAGGTTATCTGGTAATACGATTTCTACAGATACTAATGATTTAATCATTCAACCTAATGCTGGTAAGAAAGTTGTTGTTAATACAAATACAACCTTTGCTGTTCCTGCTGGTACTACAGCAGAAAGAGGTACACCAGTTCAAGGATCTCTACGTTATAACAGCACTACTTCACAGTATGAAGGTTATGACGGAACTAACTGGGGTTCTCTTGGTGGTGTAAGAGACGTTGATCAGAATACATATATTATTCCAGAACTATCTGCTGGATCTAATGAGAATACTTTATTCTTCTATAACGATGGTGCTGAGTCTATGCGACTCACTACTAGTGCATTAGATTTCTATGCTGTAGATACTATTAGAAGTCAGACTTCTGATGAGTTTGAAATTACAGCATCTATGATGACATTTGATAGTGCTGCAACTACCCTAGATAATACTCAGGCATCTAAGACATTCTTATACACCAGTAAGCAAAACTTTGATATTGGTGTTGCTAGTGGTATCTACACAGAACCAGTTCTTAGACTTGACTATCTTGGTGATGTTTATCTAAATACTGGATTCGGTACAGGTAACTATAATGGAGTTAAGATCTTTGATAGTGATCTTAAAGACTTTGAACTTGCAGATGCAAAGATCAAGACTGATATAGTACAAATGGTTAAGGGATCAATTAACGTTGGTAACACTGACATTTATGAAGTTGCAACAGAAAAAGGTGCAAAGGTTGTTATAGTTGCTGAGAATACCAATACTAATCATAAGGAATTTGTTGAATTTGGTGTTACTGATGATGGAGCAAATGTTTACCATTCTGAATATGGTAATCTGCAAACAAGTGGTAAGTTAATTGATTCTACTTTTGAATATACCGCACAAAATAAAGTTAGATTAAACTTTAGTTTAGCAACTAACGTTACTAACACTCATACCGTCAAGGTTACTATTGTATCCAACATTACCAAGAAATAAAAATGGCAACAACACTAGACAAATTTGATTCGCAAGGTGGATTTTCATTAGACAAAACTACAGTCATAGATGAAAATAAGAACGCTCTTAATTTCAATACTTTAGAAGTAAAAAATCGTTACTATGATGATAGTCATCATGTTGAATATATTATGCGAGGTATCAACACTGCTGTATTGCAGTTAGATAATGTTGGAACACAGATAACTTTAGCAAATAATACTCTTAGTTTTATTGATGGACACTTCATTGCTGTCAATCCAGCAGGTACTGTTCATACAGGAAAGTTAGAAACTGCTGTTAAATGTGATAATCTTGGAGCAGTTAGTATCTTATCAACATTTGAAACGGTTATTAAAGATGATATCCCACAAGGAGAGACGTGGAGCATAGTTCCACAGGGAGCATCAAACAGATTTAGTTATTCAACTACGAGGGCTGGTACTACACAAACTATTAAATGGGCTGTATGCACTAAGGTTCACACTATTGCTTGGTCTTAATGCTAAATATAGTTTAGGATAAACGACGGCCTAATAGGAAGCACCATGAGTTTGCATATTAATTCCGATAAAGAGAAGTTTAGGGGTGTCAACCCAAAACTTATCGGTGATAATGAATTAACAATTAGAGGGGGTACAGGAGCTCTAGAAAGAGAGATTCTTCGTACAGAACTCGATACAGCAACTGGATTACCTCGTGTAGGTATTAATAGAACTGGACAAAGAATTAACAACATTGACATCACTAATGGTGGTGCTGGTTATACGACTCAACCGTCTGTAACAGTTGCGCCTCCTGGTGGTTCTGACGGAATTAATGCGCTTGCTTCCGCGTTTATTTTCAACGGTAAAGTCGTTTCTATTGCTGTTAATAATCCAGGCTACGGATATACAACTGCTCCTGCGGTAACTATAAGTGGTGGAGGCGGTGCTGGTGCTACTGCTACTGCTGTTCTTGACACGGTTGATTACGAACTTGACATCAACGGTGCTATTAGAACTTCTACATCTATCATTTCTGATACTGCTAGAATTCTAAACCTTGATATTGATAACTTTGTTACTCCTAACGCTGCATTAAGGGGACCTAACTTAAAGACGTATCAAAATAATACTGGTACTCCATGGGCATCTAATGTTATTATCCAGAAGGATTCTTATAGATATTTTGGTGCTAATGTTTATCAAGCACTTAATGCTGGACAAACAGGTAGTGATGCTCCAACGCACGCTGATGGTATTGTAAAAAATGGTGAGGTTGATCTAAAACATATTGGTTTCCACGTCGTAGACCAATTAGAATATAAGTATGGAGAAACTGGAGAAGCTGGAGAATTTCCAAGATCTATTACACCTCTATTAGGTGATAGATCAGACAAGATTGCTACTACAGAATATGTCCTTAACCTAGCAACCAACGACGTTGGTGGTCGTGTTTATGTTTCATCACAGATTGGTTCTGACCTTAATGATGGTCGATCTGCGGTAAACCCTGTAAGAACTATTAAAAAAGCATGTCAGTTAGCATGGGCTACTCCTGGTGTTAAAGAAACAATTATTGTTTCGGGTGGAGACTATGTAGAAGACAACCCAATATCAATTCCACCTGATGCATCAATCGTTGGTGATAACTTACGTTTGGTTATTGTACGTCCTTCTAATCCAGGTAAGCACGTATTTAAGTTCGGTGATAAGAACTACGTTATTGGTGTAACATTTAGAGACCAGATTGACTCCAATGGTGATCCAGTTGCTACTTGGGATTACGCAATGGTCTTTGATGATAAACAGCGTATTTGTATTGATACTGATGCTAATGGTGATGCTGGAACGAGTTATCCTATAGGTCACCAAGTCTTTGGACCAGATCAGTTCCGAGTTACATTCCAGCAGAACACAGGTCTATCAAATCTAGTAAACAATCTAGAAGTGGTTGGTGTTAACACTGGTGCTAGAGCAAAAATTATTGCTGTAGCTTTTTCTCAAACAACTGGTGCTAACGCATATATTAATGGTACGATTGATGTTAACCTAACAAGTGGTTCCTTTGTTGAAGGTGAACGATTTGATTACATAATATCTGCTGGTACTGGTGGTGCTATCAGTCTTAATATTTCACAGGCTGCTGGTACTAATAAATTAAGATTTACACAAGATCCAGGATCAACAATTCCTGCTGGTACATACGTTTTCCTTGATGATACTAATGATACTAACTTTACTCAAGGTTATTATCAAGTAACAGGAATTGATACTACAAATGCTCCTACTTATTGGGATGTAACATTTGTTCCTATTCTTAATGCTCCTACTTGGGATACTTCTAGTGCTAGTTCCTTTACTATTAATGCAGCAACACCACAAATTGAAACAGTTGACACTACTGCTATTAAATCAATCAGGGCAGAAGGTGAAGTTGTATCAGTAGATGAGGATTATGTTTCATCATTACCTATCTCTAGAATTGACTTCTCGCAACAAGGGGATGCTTCTATTGCTACAGGTGGTTTCCAAAATTCACAGTTTGGTAATGCTGAGGATGTAGGTGGTATTATATTCTATACCAATGCTCTTGTTGGTAGAACCAATACTCATGAGTATAAAGATGGTCAAGAAATTTTTATTGAAGGTCTTCCAACTTCAAGTCCAGACTTATCAGAATTAAATGGTAAGCAAAGAATTTATAAAGTCTTAGAAGATAATGATGGTCGTTGCAGACGATTTGTTATACCTAAGAAGATGCCAGCGATTGTTGATGCTAACCTCAGTCCTGGTCAATTTGCAAAAGTTAAAACATATTCTAAGACTGTTACATTATCACTATTAAACTCTCCAAACAGTTTCCCTATAGCAACTCCTGTTAATAGAAGATATCAGGATGCTTCTTTATTGATCAGAAATAACAGAGAATATATTGCAGAAGAAGCAGTTGGTAGACTTAACTCACAATTTGCTAAAAGTTATTTTGCTTCATATGAAATTGGTGGTACAGCATCTGCAAACTACACACCAACAAATGCAACCTACGATCCTGCAACTGGTGATTTAGTATTTACATTAAATGGTCACTCATTTACAGAGGGAACAGGTATTAGAATTGCTGATGATGGGCTAACCTTTACCTGTGCAATGGATAATAATGCTACTGAGCACGCATATCCTAGATCAACAGACCCTGCTAGTTCAAAAGCATTACCAGTCACATCAACAACTACAAATACATTTACTGTTAATGTTGGTGTATCACCTGCAAACCAAGAATGGACACCTACTGCTGCTGCTTACGATCCTGCAACTGGAGATTTAACATTAACACTTGGAACACATTCCTTATCAACTGGTGAGAGTATTACTATTGATAATGATTCCTTGCATTTCAAATGTGCAATGGATGGTAATCAGGTTACTAAGAAATATCCTCGTGCATTAAAAGATCAAGCTTCTGGTAGATCCCTTGCAATTACTGGTACTACAGCAAGTAGTGTTACTGTTAACGTAGGTGCTGCTGGTACTAATAGAGATTTCACAGCAACTGGTGCTACTTATGATCCTGCTACAGGTGTCATGGTATTGACAGTTGGACAACATGGAGTTCGTGTTGGTGATAGCGTCATGATAGACAATGATGCATTGACCTTTACTTGTGCTATGGATGGTCATGCTACTAAGCATAGTTATCCTAGATTGGATATTGACCCTACTTCTGGTCAAGCAATTGAAGTTACAGCAGTTGGAGAGACACAACATACTGTAACTGATGCAACATATACTCCTGCAACAGGTGTTTTACAATTAACTGTTGCTGGTCATGGATTTAGTAATGGAGATTATATCAAACTCGATGATGATTCATTAAGACTTACTTGTGCATTAGATAGTAATGGTTCTAACCATGACTATCCTCGTGCTGGATATGACAAAGCAAGTGGAAGATGGTTACAGGTTGGTAATATAACGACAGATACTTTTGATATTAACGTTGGTATATCTCAGGATACTTCAACTCATACATTTGTTTCTGCTGTAGCTAATGGATTAAAGAGACAAGACGGTACTTTAACAGTTAATGTTGGAACTACACCACAGGTAACATACACACCAACTAATGCTTCTTACACAGCATCTACTGGTAATATGATTCTTACTCTTGGTGCTCACAATTTACAAGTTGGAGATAACATCAAACTTGCTGATGGTGCTCTAACATTCAGTTGTGCAATGGATGGTAATACTGCTAATAAGAGTTATCCAAGAACAAACATTGATACTCATACAGCAACTAACGCTGCATACAATCCTTCAACTGGTCTATTAACATTAACAACTCCTAATCATGGAATGTCAAATGGGGATCTTATTAAGATTGATGATAACTCATTAACATTCACTTGTTTAGAAGATAACAATGGATCAAACCATACATATCCAAGAGCAACCGACCCAATTAGCGGTCATTGGATTCCTGTACAGAATGTAACTCTTAACACATATACAGTTCAAGTTCTTGATACAGTTCCTTCTACAAACCAGACTACTCACGCATTTGTTTCTGCTACTACTGATGGAATCAAACAAAAGAGAGATAGAGCATATGATTCTTCTCTAGAAGTTATTGCTGTTGGTAATACTGCACACACTGTAACAGGTGCTACTTACAATCCTTCAACAGGTGTAATGCAGTTAACCATTAACAATCATGGATTCTCTAATGGTGATAGAGTTAGGTTAGGAAATAATTCTATTACATTCACATGTGGTTTAGATAGTAATGCAACACAACATTCATATCCAAGAACTTCAGACCCTGCTGGTGGTGGAGATTGGTTAGCAGTATCACAAGTTGCTACAAATACATTTGAGATTAATGTAGGTACATCAAGTGATACATCAGCACATTCATTTGTTTCTTCTGTTACTGGTGGATTAACTCATCAAGATGGTACAGTTACTATTAACGTAGGTTCATCTCCATCTGTAGAGTACACACCAACTAACGCTACTTACGATCCTGCAACAGGTCTTTTAGAATTAACTATTGGTACTCATAATTTAAACACTGGACAAGGTGTTAAACTTACTAATGAAGGTATTACATTTACATGTGGATTAGACAGCAATGCTACACAGCACTCTTATCCTCGTGCAAATGGTCAAGGTGGTGCAACTGCTGATGATCCAGCATATGATACATCTGTTTCTATAACTGCAACCACAGCAACTACCATAACAGTTAATGTTGGTACATCTTCTGATACATCTGCACACGTATACGTATCTGCTAATCAGGGATTTGTAGTTTCAGGTGGTAACTATTCACACACATTTGTTAGTGCTTCATCTGGTGGTGTTATCAGTGGTGGATCTTATGCTCATACCTTTATAAGTGGAGCTGCTAATGGAATTAAATTCAGACCAAGTACTGCTCATACATTTGTTACTGCTGACACAAATTGTGTTAAAAATAGACCTCAAGTTGCTCATACATTTGTAAGAGCTGCTGCAAATTGTCTATCTACTGGTGGTACAACATTCAAAGTATACTTGGGACAAACACCTGAAGTACACACTTATGTTAGTGGTGGTACTGTAGAATTTGGTGGTAGCTCATATAACATTACTAATTTTGTATATGATAATGCTGTAACTGGTATTGCTACTGTTACTGTATCTGCTGCTGTTCCAAATATTGCAGAAGATGCAACTATAAAACTTGATAGTATTTTAATGTCTTGTTCTTCTGGACAAAAGACATACCCATCATTCAGTCCTCCTACTTCTGGTAATAACAATCAACCTAATGGTGATGAGCAGTGTAAGCAAGACATTAGACATTTCCTTAATGCTCTTATAAGAGACTTAGAATATGGTTCTAACCATAACATTATAGAAGCTGCTAAGAAGTATATTGTTGGAGCAAAAGTAGAATATGTAGAGAATGAAATTATTCAAACTGTACGTGGTATAGAGTATGCTAGAGAATTAGCAATCTATGCTATGTGTAACTGGCATACTGGTGACAATAGATTGACTACAGATCCTCTATATGTCGCAGAGCATACTGCTCTAACTCAGTATAGAGATACAACAATTATCAATACTACTGCTGGAAGTCCACGTTGTGATGATGTAAGAGCTGCTATTGATACTCTTTCATATCTCTTCGTAGATGTTCTATCAAATAATGCTGCTAACGTATACCTTGATGGTGCATACTTAATTGCACGTAACAAAGATCTCATTGCTGATCAGGTATTGTTAGATGTAGAGAAGAAATATCCTAATGCAAATCTATCCGATCTTAATCAAAGGAAGTGTCGTAGAGACGTTGGATTGATTCTTGGTGGACTGGTTCGTGACCTTGTACTTGGTGGTAACTCTGGTATCGTTTCTAGAGCAGAGTTATACTTCACAGGAACGGCGTTAACTGGTATTCAACCATCAATGCTTGCTCAAACCCTTTACGCTTATCAGAAGGTCAAAGAGTACGCAATCAACGCACTCTCTAATTGGACTGGATATGCTGGAACTCATACATTCGTAAGTGGAACTGCTGGAGGAATTACTCCTAATGCTGGTAGTGCTGTTACAGCAGCTGCTGGAACAACTTACAATGCTACATCTGGTGATATGGTATTGGAGATTGGATCTCATAGTTTAACAACAAGTAACACTGTACAGATCGCAAATGGTGCTGTTACATTTACTTGTGACTTAGATGCTAACTCTACAAACCATGCTTATCCAAGAGCAACTGACCCTGCATCTGGAGCAACTCTTGCTATTAGTGCAGTAACCGCAACAACTATTACTGTTAATGTTGGTGCTGCTTCAAATGTTCCTCATGTTGGAACAGCAAATGCTGCTACTTACACAGCATCTACTGGTAATTTAACAGTAACATTCCCAGATCCTTCTAAGGCAGTTAAGACATCACATAGAATTGCATTTAGAGAGAATGCACTTAAGTTTACTTGTGACCAAGATAGTGATGCTACTGAGCACTCATATCCAAGAAGGGTTCCTGCTGATAAGAAAGCATATGGTAAATCACTTGAAATTACTAATGTATCATCTTCTGGTGGTAATACTACTGTTACATGTAACGTAGGTGCTGCTGGATCTGCTAGTGCTTCTACACACGCATTCGTAAGTGGATTAGCAAATGGTATTGTTATCGTTTACGATCAGGTTGTAACTACTTCTCCAATTCCTAAGTACGAAGATTGGAACATTACTCTATACACAGGTGGTACTCCTAAGTGTGCTAACATTGCTTCTTCTATTGCTACAGAAATGGATCTGTTAGAAGACATCTTAGATGGAACAATCCTTCCTGGTGCAACTACACAAACAACAGGTACTTTATATGATACTTCATTATTAACAACATATCCAGATAGTTACATCTATGATGCTAACAATGTTAGATCTGCTGTTCGTTCTGACTATGATGATTATCCAATCATTGAAGCATCTCCATATACACAGAACTCTTCTGTTA
>VTLG01012863.1_pt1 | contig 38150 bp, 45 predicted proteins | sample 4694571 | NCBI WGS metagenome assembly VTLG01 (sample SAMN12604809, study PRJNA352737) | marine metagenome | biome: ENVO:00000447; feature: ENVO:00000209|ENVO:00000569|ENVO:01000036; material: ENVO:00002151; isolation source: viral sequences binned using virsorter ...
AATCCAGACTAGATCCGGTTGAAATCCTACTCCAGTAATGTTTTGTGTTGAGCCATTGCCCGTGTAAAGCACAGTGTTGAAATGATCTGTAGGTTTTTTAATTCCCGGTGTAGAAATGTTAGAGGCGGTTAACGCCAAAAATCCAGACGGAACCGAATACTTGAAATTCCCCACTTCATTCCCATCGGAATTTCCAGCAGCCGTTATCGCCCCATTAAAAGTTCCGTCTTGACCAAAATTAGACCTGAGTGTTGAAGTAGCAGAGTCCTTTAAATGTTGGTGACTAAACACCAGATCCGAAGCTGCCGTGTAAGTAAATGTAGGATTTGATCCTGCTGCTGGATCGCCAGAACCATTCCATGTGCCATTCACTCCGAACCATACTTTTTTGTTGTCGGTATCTACAGCTACGTTAATAATGTCTCCATCTGACAATGCAGACCCTATATCCATTCCTGATTGTTCCGCGAAGGCTGTTTGCCATTCATCAACAGTCCCATCCATTCGTATACGGCAATAATCAGGATAAAACCTACTTGTTAATAAAGTGCCGTTGTAGTAGCCATCATCTACTCGTGACACTGCCACAGAAGGCCAAGCACTATCTTTCGTAACAAGTCTGTGTTCGGAATACCATTTACCAGAACCGTCCATCATTACCATTGTGCTATGTGTCCAACCTGCGTCAGCAGAGGTATTACCTTCAGACTTTAAAGCTCCTTGGCTTAATGTTGTATACGATCCTGTATCTCCTATATCTAAAGTGCAAAAGTTATTTGTAGGAGTGTCAAGCATGACATCCCCATTTGCTAGATTGGTTGCCGTATAATTATTTCCTTCTCCAGAACTGTCAGTCCCTAATGCTCCAGATACAAATTTTAAATAAAAACCATTTGTACCATAAGAGCCTGTATATTTTTTTGGAATCCATTGTCCTGTTGCGGCATCTGTTTCTCCAAACGATGAAGCTGTCAGTTGTGAGCCATCAATGAAATGAGTTTCAGCCATATAACCGCTATAATAATTATTTCTTGTATCTGCTGGCCTAGTTCTTGTTCCAATATTATGCTGTACATCACTGCCAATAAAACCATCATCGTTTTGACTAGGGTAAGTTGCTGCGGCAAATGAAGTTATCTGAACTCCGTTTACAAATATCTTCATCCTATTGCTTTCAGTGCTTTGTGTTGAATCGTACACAAAAACGCAATGATACCAAGCAGAGATGTCACGATAAAGTGCGTTAGTTCTGAGAAGCACGTTCCCATCCGCAGCACTAATGGCTAGTTCGTTATTGCGAAAAGCTATCCAGTTAGTGTTAGCTGATGAATTATCACAAGCCGAAAATAGTGTATAGTACGCACTTCCGCTTTCCTCCGACCGCTTAACCCAACAACTATACGTCCATGTTTTTCTGTTTCCTGCTGAACTGGGGGTTTTGGTTAAGTAAGCAGTATCTCCGTCTTCAAACATCAAAGACTGCTCTATCTCATAGGCATCTTTACTGCCTGATGCAGCAATAAGTTTTTGTGCGGCTCTACTCATCTAAGCAAGTGCCTGTCCAGCGGTAAATCCATACCAGATTGTCCCACCGTCCGATGTAGCAAATACAAAGAAATCATCATCTCCGTTACCTGTTGAAATTGTCGGAGCAGTTCCTCCAGCCCAATCTACGGAACCGGGCCATGTGACTGTCCTTGCACTAGAGTCTTGAATTAGATGAAGTATGAATGAAAAGCCTGTTCCGCTTGCAGGAGGATTACTAAATGTAAAGGTTGTGTTTTCAGTCAACGTATGCTTAAAGTAATTACCTGATTCACAGGCTATTGTTGTAGCGTTTGATGAGCTAGTTGGAGCTACATAGGTTTCATTGTATGATACTGCTCTGAATTCCTGACTAACTATTACATCACCATTAGCATCTGCTGTAACAGCTTTGGATGCTGCACTTGTACCTAGTGTTGTAATATCAAGATAGTTTAGTTCAGCCGTAGTAGCTGTAACACCATCAAGAAGATTAAGTTCTGCTGCTGTAGAGCTTATTGCTGTACCACCTATAGAAATTGCATCTGCTTCAACAGTTCCATCAAAGTATGCGTCTTTAAATTCTAAAGCATCTGTACCTAAATCAACGATAGCATTACTGCCGGGTGTCAAAGCTCCATCAGTTAATATTAATTGTTTTTCATTACCAGCATAAAAGTTAATTGTATCGGCTGTTTCAAAGTCAATTTTAGTTTGATCGTCTTCTCCGATCTTGATATCTGTAGCTAGTAAAGATGTTATAGTTGTTTGCGCTGCTGCAAGTGCAAAGTCTATTGTATTATCGCCATCTTGATACGTAACAGTTATTCCTGTTTCAGTATTAGAGCTTACCATTGCTCCTGCTGTATCAGCAATATACTCAGCTAATGTTGTACCATTAACAGTAATTGCATCAGCTTCAAGCGTACCATCTATATCTGCATCACCACTTATATCTAATGAACCTGCATCAAGTTCGCCACTAATAGTTAATAGACCACTAGAAGGATTATATGTAAAACCTGTGTCTGTTTCAGCACCTTGCGATCCAGTAGCTCCATCAACAAAGACAGGATATACTGTTTCATCTGCGGTGTTATTTGCTGTAGCTGTAAATGTAGCAGCATTACCAGTTGTATCTTGGTTAAGTGTACCAATTACAAAATCTAGTGTATTGTCTCCATCTTCATACGTAACAGTAATATTTGTTTCTGTATTGGAACTAACCATCGCACCTACAGTATCAGCGATATATTCATTTAAAGCTGTTCCATCTACTGTAATTGCGTCAGCTTCCAGTGTTCCATCAATATCTGCGTTACCTGAAATATCTAGTGTAACACCGTCTATTTCGCCTGTAACAGTAATACTATCTACATAAGCATCTTTCCAACGTATTGAAGAAGAACCTAGATCAACATCACTATCAGATTGAGGCCCAAATATATTATCGCCTAAGTAGACTTGTTCCACGTTGGCAGCATAGAAATGTATTTCATCCGCAGTTTCAAAATCAATCTTGGTTTGGTCATCTTCACCAATTTTTATATCGGTAGCTAATAATGAAGTAATTGTTGTTTGAGCAGCACCTAATACAAAGTCTAATGTATTATCACCATCTTCATAAGTAACTGCAATACCTGTTTCTGTATTAGAACCAACCATTGCTCCAACAGTATCGGCTATGTATTCGTTTAATGCTGTACCATCTACTGTAATCGCATCGGCTTCTAATGTGCCATCTATGTCAGCATTACCAGAAATGTCTAAAGTTGCAGCATCTAATTCACCTGATATAGTAATATTAGTACCGCCTGTCATAGCACCGTCCATTGCAACAGCACCATTAATATCAATCGTAGTAGCCGTTAATTCAATTTCAGTATCAGATACTAAATCTAATACGCCATCTGCTGATTGATAAATATATGTTCCGCTATCACCAAACTGAAGTTGATCTGTGCTTGAAAGTAATACGCCTGTATCAACTACGTGCGTTAACGATACATCTTGATCATCACCAAAATAAACTACAGCACCGTCAGCAAGATAAAGATCACTAAATTCTAAAGATGTTGTTCCTAGTGCTGCACCATCACTTGCATCAGGTACAAAAGCAGTATTAGCAGTAATAGTTGTACCAACAATAGTCGTAGCAGAACTTGCACCAATCGTTGCTCCATCAACTGTACCACCATTTATATCAGCAGTATCTGCAACTAAAGCATCTGTTGTTACTGTTCCATCAAAATAAGCATCTTTAAATTCTAAAGAGCTTGTACCTAAATCAATATCATTATCAGTTACAGGAACTATAGCACCATCTTGTACTCGTATTTGTTCTACAGCAGAGCTAGAAACTTGTACAAAGAAACCCCAACGGTTATTAGTACCATCAACAACTATCTTATTAAGAAAATCCTGATCACCAATTATTTCTATGTTGCCGCCTTCACCTGCACCACCATCATGTTGGTGTCCTGTTGTGCCTGATGAAGCATATGAAAATGCATTTAATAATTGATTAAATTCATTGTTGAACAAAGCAGCTGTTATAGTATCTCCATCTGACATACTACTTTGTCTTGTATAGCTAGTTCCTGCCATTATTTATCTCCTACCTGAAGGTACATAATCTATATACATGCCATTTATAGAATATGATGATTTTTGATCACTACTACGAATTCTAAAATTTGCTGAGTGTCCACTACCTGTAATTGTTTTACGTACCATTGGATCAGTAGAACCACCAAATTGTGAAGTATTAAATATACCACTACCAAATAATGAAGGTAGTAAAATATTTGAAATTGATGTTTCTGTTGGTTGAGGTATATCATTATCTTCATAATCATACCGTACTCTAAAAGATGGTTCTACTGAACCTTCTGGTGTTATTGATATTTTTGCATACTTTAATGTTTTACGTGTACCTGCATCACCAAAATCAAAATTAGGTGATTGATACTTTGCTTCAATATCTAAAGCTGAACCTCCTTCATAAAAAGCATTTCCTGAATCATGTGTATAAACATAACCACTATTATCGCCATGAAAGATTTTTTCTACGCCATCATTATTAAAACCTGATGTTAAAGCTGGAGCTTGAATACCTCTTGTTTCTGACCATTGAAATCCATTAGCCGTTAGTGTACCTATGATTCCTTTTGATGCAGATGTTCCCGCAGTAGTAGAAGCATAAAATAATCTGTATTGTGCTTTACTTCTTAGAATACAGCTTGAAATAGTTAACCCACTTATACTTGTTGCAATTTCTGAAATTACTGATTGTATTTGCCTACTAACAGATCCTAATTCAACGTCACCAATTCGTGCTGTACCTGCAACGCTACGAATACCGTCTGGTGCTAAAAAGACTAGATCACCTCCTATTTCCTGTATACTATAATGACTTAAACATCCGACATTTTTTGCAACAGGGGTCACTACAATACTTGCGCTAATGTTTATATTCGATAATTTAAATATACTGTTTGTACAAAAAATATATAATTCGTTTCGGAAACTTTTTAAACCAACAACCTGATCTTCAAGTTGTATTGTTCCTGATCCTGTAGATGTAAAATCATCAGGATCTAATGTACCACTATAATAAATGGTATTTGCTGTTGTACTTGCTCCACCCACTACAAAATGTTTATCGTGTATTACACCTACTGTTGGTGCTACTGTACTACTGACAGTTACTTCTTTTGCAAAAAAAGTTCTACCGCTTAATGCTCCTGAACCTGTCATTTTAAAATAAAAAGGTTTGTTTGCTCCATCACATATGAATACTTCTCCATATGTTGTAGCACCTTCAAATATTGAAATAGAACATTGTCCTTGAGATGTTCGTGCTGACGCAGAACGGCCTGTAAAAGTAGAGTAGTTGTCTCCACCAGAATCTACACTTGCTCTATTTATCTGTAAGTATGTAGTACCATCTAATGTAAAATAAATATTTGTGCCTGAACAAACAATAAGTCCATCACCATAAACCGCTAAACCTAAAACACGATTAGAACTATTTGGTCTATTATCTCCAAAAGCTACATAACCATTTATACGCCTATATCCACCATCAGAATCTACTTCAAAGTTTCGTAGTTCTGTTGCTGCTCCGGGCGTAGTTAATAATTCAAACTGATTTAAGTTTGTATTTAATCCACCTTTACAACTAAATCCAAAAGCTTGAGACATTAGAGGTATCGCATCCTATCATCCTTCATATAATATGGGACAGGTTCTAATAAATTAGACTTCATTAGTTTTAATCCACGCTTATAATCTTCCAGTGCAAACGCTGCTGATTGTGGACTTTCTTTAAATTGGTGAATATAATATCTAGCTCTTGCTAATAATACAGGCTTGTATAAATCTGGAAAAACTGTTGCATCACCATGAGCATCAAGCTCAGTTGGTAAATCATATGCATAAAACCATACACGATATACTTTATCAGGTATAGGACTTAATCCAAACTTACGTGCATCAGGGCTTCGTATAATTCTTCGTGGTTCTCCACCATTAGCCGCATCAGCATCATCTTTGTTTTCAGATAATCTAAAATTATCTTTCCATTCTTCTGTTGTAACAAAGCGTAAGTTTTGTGCTACATACGGAGCCGATTCACCAGATACTCCTACAGTTGTTAATAAAAAGTTATCCCAATCTACATATGAATAATCTGCTGTAATGCTAGAACTAGCAGCTTTTAATTCATACCAACGTGTATTAGCTGTAGTTTCAACATATACATTACCGTACATTGGATCTGTAGCTCCACTTTCACCTGTTGCTAAAAAAGGCCATTGTGGTTCTTCATTAACAATATCTAAGTATGCTCTATTTATAGCATCTTTAGCGTGTTGTTGAATACCTACTGCATCACCAAAATTACTTGAAGTTAAAACAACTTCATTCATTTCTCTCAATAATTCATTTGTTAGATTAAGATACGTAGCCATTAGTAATCGTTATTATTAACTTTTGTATTTAAACCACCTGCTGCTTTATCACATGCTTCAGCCATTTTAGCAATAGAAACATAACCACCGCTATTCATACCGCTTCGTTCTTTGGCTGCTTTAGCTGCTGCTTTCCCTGCTTTTGTATAAGGATATTCCTTACCATCAACTACTGGCATTTTTATTCTCCTTTCTAAATATACGATCATAATTATCTTGATACTTCTTATGGGAGTCTTTATTATAAAACTTCCCTATCATGCCAAGAATTTTCCCGGCACGTTTTCCTTTTATCATCATTGGTGCTGCTTCACTTCCAAGTTGGGGCATTGTTAAAGTCCTTAAAGTAATGGGGGCCGTGAAGCCCCCAAGTTGCTATAGCTTAGTCTATACCGTAGAAAGCGGAAACCAATGCTTCGCCACGTAGTACTTTAGCTCCATAAACATGGAGTCCTCGTACTATGTCACCAAAGCTATCGGGATCACGAATTACTTCCGTACTAGTAATAGTCTGTGCTGTTGCTGTTGAAGACATGTGACCAGCAATGCACTTACCAGCTGCATTGGAGGTAGATGCAATGTTATTGCTCTTATACATGTCGAAACCACGCAACTTGCCAGAAGATACTAGTCCATTACGGATAGATCCTTGACCAGCGTTATAGTCTACTGACAATACCTTGGATGAACTTTGTACTAGCTGCTCATAAAACTGAGGATTAGCTAGGAACCATCGTCCTTCTTCGGGTACATTTTGCTCGTCCAACAATCTTGACATGTGGGACAATACATCAATAGGATCATGTTCACCAGATGCAAATCCAACGTCCAAGTTACCTGTTCCATCAAAAGTTCCAGCCGCAAGATCAGTTGCGTTGTCTGAACCTAAGATATGATTAGGGCTTGAAGCGGAAACACCACTAAACATAGTAGCAATTACCCCTTCGTCAAATGCGTCACGCAATGCGTAAGCAGCTGAAGATGATGCAACTTCTTTAAAGTTTACGTGTGACATTGAAGTTTCGATGTCATCAACGATAAACTTAAAGGCGTTAGCTGTATCAACGATTAAGGTTATTTCTGCGTCTGTTAGTTTAGTTTGTGTAACATCTGCGCCACGCTCGTATGTATATACAGTGATTGTAGGCTCTTTGATGATCTTTACAGAATCTCCAAAAGCCGTGATTTCACCAGCATAGTCAGTATTAGTAATTGCTTCTGCGACAGACGATTTACGGAAGAAGTTAAGTACCTTCTTACTATATACCGCTGGCATCCAGAAAGCATTGTTTTGATTTCCTACGGAATTACCAAAGTTACCATTGGTATCCGTACTCTGTTCAAACAGTTGGTCTGATGCGTTATAAGCCATTGTTAAGCTCCTTTAATTTCTTTAGACAAAAATACTATCGCACCCTGCCTTCACGAATTGCTAGATCAATTTCCTTTTCAAAACGATCATAGTCATCCATAGACATAGATGCAATTTCCCGTTGCGTCCAGACTTTAGCTTGATTTGGTTCAACACCTGTTGTTTTAGTTGAAACCATATCTGCTGCTTCTGAACGTGAAGTTTGTGATCTGGCTGATTTTCTTGGAGCCTTGTTTGCTGGTATATTATTTTCTAACTTATATAAATCAATTGCACGACTTGCTAAAGTTGCATTGTCAGGATTGTTATATATCCAATTCTGTATATCTTCAGGTTGAGCTTTAGCCCACGCATGAAAACTTTCGTCACCTCTTATATCTTCAAAATCAGGATGTTTAGCATGTAATTCAGCTTCAGCATCTCTTTTAGATATAGTTGCTTCACGTTCTTCTAAAGCTTGTAGCTTAGATTGAAGTGCTTGAACTTGCTCTTCACTTCGCATATGAGCAACAGTTTCGACAGTTTCATATAAGTCTGGATATTCTGTTTTAAACTTTTCGAGGTCTTCTACACTTTTTGGCGGCTGATATGTAGGATATGCTTTTTCCGCTTCTGCACGTAGTTCTTGTTCGCGTTGTTTAAATTCAGTTAACTTACTATCGTAATGTTTCTTTAGATCATCGTACCTTTTTTTATAATTAGTACGAGTCTTTTTCTCTGGTTGAGGGGTTCCGTCTTCATCTTCGGAAGTGGCCTCTTGAGTTGGGTTCTCATAAAATAATGAATCTGCGTTTTGCTTAGATTCTGGCCCTCCTTTATCTTGCCAAGATTTCTTAGCATTATAAGGATTTGCTTTGGGTTCCGTTTGTTCTTCAGTCATTTCACTCTCCTTTTGGGGCTTGTCTTTCCTCAAGGTAGCTATATTAAATGCGCTTTTTTTAATATAGGGTCTTGAACTTACAAGGTGGCCTCTAGGTTAAAAATTAATAAGGGGCTGAATATCAGGTAGCCTTATCGTCCTATTATACTTGGCATCCGATTAGCGTACATCATTTGCTTTTTCATTTCTTCTTGCTGTCTGAGATTTCCATACATACTAACTTTTTCATTAGCTAAAGGTGTTTCAGGTGTTAAAGGTTTAACAGCCCCACCTAGCATGGGATTTCCTACAGCACCGCCAAGTGCGTAAGCAACTTTTCCTCCATCAGCTGCACGTTCTGCCTCGTCCATCATCGTTTGCAGATTGTCAGCGCCAATTTCGTCTGTTGCTTTTTCGGTGATTACAAACTCACCGTCCGATAGCCTTGCAGGTATCGAATCTGATATACCAGTACCGGGGCCTTCTACTTCCCCTTCGCCAGTAAATTCTGTAGCATAAGTAACAACCTTATCTAGAATACCTTCTAGTTGTGGATCGTTATCTAATGCTGCGTTTAAATAATCTTGTTCGTCAGGTGTTAAGACTTCTGCTGTTACATAATCAACATAGTCTTCTTGCATTTGTTCATCTGAAGCAACAGGCATTGCCTCTTCTTCAGGTGTCATGTTTGGATAGGTATCAACTGGAATGTCTTCAGTATATTCAGAAGGCATAGCCATTTCACCGCCTTCTTGCATCCCTCCTCTTTGTTCTCCAGATATTTCGTCAATAACATTTTCAAAAAGATTGTCTTCTATATCTTGTACATCATCGTCTAGTCTATTTTGAACAGCATCATAATACTCTGCATCAGTTTCATATAAAAAACGTCTAACACCTTCTCGTATAGCTCTCTCTGTATCGTCCGGGTATATTTTATGTTTAGCAAATACTCTATCAATAAAAATCCAACGGTCTTCAGGCAGGGTGGCTGTACTATCACGCATCATTAAAGCTTCAAATACTCCTTCTTCTACTTCTTCTTCAGGAGTCATCCCACCTAAATTTACGAGATGCTTATTAATTTTTCCTTGGTCAGTTTTATTTATTTCAGCCATAACCATATCAAAAAAATCTTCTTCCATTTCAACTGCATCATCGGTGAGTTTATTTTGAACAGCATCATAATACTCTGAATCACTTTCATATAAATAACGATTACTACCTTTTCGTATTGCTTGAAGAAACTCTTCAGGGCCTAGATCAGTCTCATTTAAATTTTTCCTCAGAAGAATGTTAAATTTATTCCAACGGTTTGTAGCAGATTCAGTACTATCACTTCTAAATAAAGTTTCTAATACTTCTTCTTCAATTTCACCTTTAAGTTCTTCTTTGGTTAAAGAATCAGGAATATACTCTGCTGCTTCGGCTCTGGATGTTAATAAAGATTTTGGTTTATCTTCGTTTATTTTAGAAGTAGTTGTATCAGGTTCAAAATCTTCAATTTTTTTAAGAAGGCTTGGATCTATTGGATCTTCTACTCTATCAATTTTAGGATCAGTTTTAGATTTAGCTCTTTGTTTCAAAGCTTTCATTACGCCTTTAGTTGCTAAAGAACCAACACCATATCCTTCTCTTGGAGACATTAGTCCACCGCCAGCTTTAGCTTTGCGATCATCACTATTATTATTGATAGTAATATTAATATCTGGTGAGGGATCTAGTAAAGCTACTGCTTCTTTTTTCTTTGCCATCAGTCTTCCTTCCTTCGTTGATTTACTATATCAGGTAATTGTAATAACTTATCCAGAGAATTCACTTTCCCCTGCTTGCGGAACATTTCCTGTTCCGATGTTGCCACCACCAGTGCCTGTAACTCCAGTATCCGTTGGTACTCCAGTAGCTCCTTCAGGGGTTCCCATAGCTCCGGGTTGTTCACCACCGGGGCCAGCTTGTTCGCCAGTTTCTTGTCCAACATTATTTTGTAATCCTATTATTTGGGCAGCTAGGGCTGCTTCTTCTTCATTATTGAGTATTTCATCAGGATCAAGATCCAAGCTATAAGCCAGTTCGCTAATAAGTTTTGACATCTTAACGAATGGTGCAATAGCTGGATTTTGTGCTGTCTGAAGAAACATAGTTAATCGTTGTGATCTAACTTCTTTTTGCATTAGGCTGTTTGTTCCCATAGCCTTAATTTCTAAATCACCTTTTACGTTTAGCTCACCTTCAAAAAACTGCATGTTCCATTGGAAGTATGCTTGACCTAAAGGCTTTAAAAGAAAATCATCTAGGTTTTTAACAACCGTCTTTATGTTAAGACTTGCAGCACCTAGTAGCATAGACATGCCTGATGCTGTTCTTGTCATGCTTTGAACACCTGTCATACCATGTGAATAACTAGGCAGACCTGTTTGTTCGTCTGCAAGCTGTCTAAATTTATCAAACATCATCATGTTTTCTGTAGATGTGTTTGGAAATTTAACGCCATGTATAGATTGTCCGGGCATGCCGGACTGTCTGCGAAATACCTTGCCGGGATATATTTCCATACTTTGACCGCCAACAAGCATAGTCTCATCAATGTCAAATACTAACGAGCCACTTAATGCTAGATTATCTATAGCCATACGTGCATGACCATTCATAATCTGTTGGCTATCGTTCATATTTTCGGCAATACCAATACCAAAGAAACTGTATGGATTTCTTTCGTAAGGAAATGCATTATATGGAAGTCTTGCTGGCGAGAATGGATTTATAACTGATCGTAATACTTTACCGTTACAAATCCATGCGTTAATTTGAATTTCATCTAAATCATCTATTGTTTCGGGAAGTTCCATACCAATCTCTTTGGCATACTCTACGTCCATTATTCCCCAATATTCTAATACTTCATACTTAGATTTACCGACATCTTCAGTCTTTTGAGAATCTTTTAATTCGTTTTCATATTGTTTTTCGGCATAGTTCGGCCCCATAGCCAACGCTGCTCTTATTTCATCTTTATCAAAATAAGGCATTTTACTTAAAGCTCTTACTTGAGACTTATTTAATTTATGACGGTGTACTAGATACTCACACTCATCAATAGAAGTAGCATTAGGATCTGGAAAGAAATCCCAGATACTTACAAATTCTATACGTGGAACACGTACATATTCAGGTGAGTAAGTTCTTTCACCTTCTTGCTCATCCCACCTATGTAAAGTTTTATTAAAATTAAATGGGCCTTTAACAATACCTGTACCAAAAAGAGTAGATTCAAATAAAGCATTACGTAACTCACTTGATCCGCTTGATTCTTCAATTTGATCGTGTATTAATTTTTCCATATTTCTTGCAGCTTCTTTAGCCGGAGAAATAGTTGGTACGCCCGGTATTGGAATTGGGCCTTCTTCAAATGATATGTTTTCATCTTCGTTTGAAAGCTCATCAAATACACCAGTACCTGTACTTAACGTAGCACCGGGTTTTAAAACTTTTCCATCGCCTTTAAAACCGACTGTTAAATCTGCTGTCATTCCATCTTCGAAAGTGTTTGGTGTTGCCGCACTTGTTTCAATATTTGGTGATTCTTGCATGCTTAAATGCATATACTCAGACACACCTTCAGGAATAACAGTTTGTGAAACGCCTATTGGAAACTTTCCAGTTCCAAATATAACATCTACCATTTGACCAAAAGCTGCTAAAACTTTAGTCTTAGTAATTTTTATAAATACTCGTGATCGTTCTGATTCACGAAAACGAATATTCTTAGGATATATTCCACGAAAATTATGGTATGCTGTTATCCATCTTTCTTCATCTATTCCTCTTGCCATCTCAGCCGCAGCATAACGAGCTTCAATTAAACCAGCAAGGTTTGTTTTTAAATCATCTTCTAATTTTAAATTAATTCCATCTTCATCTTCAACAGATTCAAAATAAATATTATTAGCATTTTCTATAAAGGTATTTTCAGGCATAATTTATATTACTTTTATTGCTTGTATTAATATGGAGGCAGTTATAACACATATGACATAGATGCCATATGTGTTTAACTTACGAAATACTTTATTTTCGTCTTTATTAATCAGGCAACACGCCAAGATGTAAAAACTCCACTAAGTATGTAACTGTTGTAGCTGCTGTTGCAAGGTTATTTGCTAAAGGCTTTAATCGTGCATATAAAGTTCTTGCGGAAGCTGTATACAGTGTTGCTGCAATAACAATTGCTTCAGATGTTGCAGGGCCACCAACTACACCAGCGGTTGTTGCTGTACTAACAAATTGGTTAGCTGCATGACCATGTGAATTCTGAATAAGGTATAACGGTGCATTAGCTGCCCATGTAACGGCTGAACCACCGTCATCAAGAATAGCTTCTTCATCAATAATCTGTCCACCACCTGCGGCAGTACCTAAATCAAAATCTACATCATCACCTGATGCTCCGGCAGTAACAATGTTACCAGCAGGTATTGCAATCAAGTTCCGAATAATTGTGTCAGCAGGTTGCGTAAACGATACATCATACGTTGCATCTGCTGTTACTGCTATTGTTCCTGTTGTTGCTGATGTCCACGATGTACATACATTATCTGATAATGCTCTTACATCATGTACGCTTGCTGTGCTTCTTCCTGAATCTCTAATATCTACTACTGGACTTGCCATATGAATTCTCCTAAATTAATATCCGAATACTGAATCGGACGGTTGAAAATCTATTTCTCTTTTAAAGTTTCGCATTTGACTTATCGGATCGTTGATTCGTGGTCTTGACATAATCAAATATCTTAATGCATCGTATGCGTGATCCGAAGCATGCGTGTCAACATCTTCAGGATTATTTTTGTCCAGAGGAATACTTTGTAATTCACGAATCAAGTTTGGACAAGAATTAAAAATCTGTATTCTAGGTCTTCCACTTGGTTGTGTCTTTAAGTATTCATGTATCTGAACCTTACCTGCTACTCTATTTTTATCTGCTCGTCTTAGCTTATGTCCTGCCTTGACAAGTGTTTCTCCTACGGTTGGCCCGGTCATTCCTGTCCTTGACCAACAAGCTGTATCCAAAACTCCGGGTACGCTCAACGGATCATATGCTTCCATTTGCATAAGAGCGGTAGCTAACTCTGTCGCTAACATACCTTTACGGTATAGTTCACGATAGATAATAAGAGTGCTATCGCTAGGATCTACTGCACCCCAAATACAAGCTGATTCGCTTGCATAACCATAGTCAATACCTTTAATACGTTCCCAATGTAGCGGAATTTCAAAAGGATCAACTATATGTAACTCACGGTCAAACTCTGTAAATGCTGCACCTTCTGCAACGTCCCAATCACCTTCAAGTAATTGTTTACGCTGAGTTGGTGGTAATGCATTAAGCATTTGTTCATATCTACCATCATGTGCCAGATAAGGATTATCCATTAATCGGGCTGGTATGAACTTACGTGTTAAACCATCTTCACCTCTAAATGATTCGTTGGATGGATATGGCGTAACATATCTTTTCTTAACCCAGTGTGAACCTACACCACCGGGGTTTGCTGTACAACGCATATACGGTGTTATTGTACTATCGGTTGTACGTAGTCGTGATGCCAAATAGTTCCAAGAAAATTCAGTAGGCAGGTGTGTAATCTCGTCAAAGCCAATCCAACTATATGCTTGTCCTTGATACCGATATACATCTGCATCACGCTCTAAGAATCCAAACTCTACTTTAGCTCCCGATGGGAAGTTCCATAACTTCTCAACTTCTTTATACTTAGAACCGGGAAAGGCTTTCGGGTAGAGTTCTCGTGACTTATCAATAATTTCACGTAACTCTGGCATAGACCGTCGCAGGATTAATGCTCTATGCGCTGCCCGATGTGCGAAGCGTAGGGGATCTACTAACATCGCATAGGACTTGCCTCCTCCAGCCGCACCACCATATAGAACATCCGTTTCGGATGCAGCTAGAAAGTCTGTTTGTGGCCCATCATTAGGGCTAAATATGACATTCTCTTCTGCCGCAGCCTTTAGAGATTCTGGTAAGTCTTCGATGTTATCAACTATCCTACCGGCTGTTTTAGCTTCTGTCCCTTCTATCTTTTGTAAAGATGTCTTGGACTTCTCTAATGACTCTTCTTTTTTTCTTAGTTGTGTGCGTACCTGCGCTAACTTTTTTTCTTTGTTTCTAACTGTTCTTCTTGCTGCAATTTTTGCTTTTGTTTCTGAGTGGTAGTTGTAAGATTTGCCTTTTGAACCTTTTGGACGACCCGGTTTTTTCTTCGGAGTTCCGTCAGCTTTGAGTAATAATTCGCCCGACTCAGAATCCCGAAGATAAGCATCTGGATTAACCTCCCAATCATTCATGTTTGTCTGCGATATTTTTTAACCCCATGTGTGAAATATATCGTCCTGTTTCGTACTCTAACCATGTAGCACCTTCACGCAAAGAAATAGATTTATCTTTTATTAAAGATACCATTTTTTCTAATGCTTGTTTTTCTTCTGGTACTTCTTCTAAAGTATTGTTTTCAACAAGCTTATAACCAAAAGGAATGGTACTACTGGTACGCCTCTTCATACTCACCTTCTATTACAGTTTCCTGCTTTGCTGGTAATATAAATATGCCATTACCGCCATCAACATTTAGATTAATCCTATCCGTCTTTGCTATTCCAACACGGTCTAGAAGCGTCTGTGCAGCTTGTAGACGAATACTAGCTTGTGGTATAGGCTGATCACTATCCATAATGTTAACGAGCTTCATAGCAGCTTTGGGAGCGTTCTGCGCCAGTATCCCTTCTGATATATCTAGTATCTCTTTTTTAAGGCTTTTGACTACAGATGTGTACGATCCCTCCGCATAACCTGCAATAGCAGCTGCTTGTTTAGCATTTCCTCCACATTCTACAAGACTGTCAAGAAAACTTTTCTGTTTAACTGTCAATTCTTTTTTCATACTGTTTATTATACACCTGATTTACAGTTTTGTCAACAAATATCTTGACAAAATGGAAATAAAAGTGTATAATAGACTATGTAGCCCACCGGGTTACATACCTATCAATCCCAGACTTGGGGGTTTTTAAAGCCTTTAAAGCTGCGGCCCAATTTAGTGAGGTTTTTGAGTCTTTAAAGCTGCGTCTCAAACTGGTTTACATGAAGATCTTTGAAAAATGTAGAAGCAGGAGTATATATACAGTAGGTGGGGGGGTGGTACCTGCCTAGGTAGACCTTCAGATCTTAGACTAAAAAACTTATCTAACCTTCGAAGGTTGTCAAAGTTATGTAAAATTGTGTAGCGAAGCTAGAGAAACTTCGGAGGACTTTGAAGTTGACATCATTACAACAGTTTTTTGATTTCTAGTTTACAAGTCTTGCAATCTATACAAGAACTTTAAAGTTACACCTCAAACTATAAGTTGCTATTTGAATCAATACTTTATAGCATTTTTTAATAGAAACTTTAATACTCCGTCATAGCAATTAAAAGCAGCTTACTTTCAAAATTCGAATATCTTAAATACCTCAGCAAGTGTGTGGAGGCATTGAATCTATTCGATGTCAATTTTGAAAGTAACCTAACATTTTAGGAGTATTAAAATGTCAAAGCAATCAAAAAATGCATTCAGTAAAATTCCTTCAAATCAGCCAGCAACTTATAAACAAGTTCGAGGAGTAGCTTCTCGACTTGCAGAGCTACATTGCAAGGCTTCCGGTTTAGAAATCAAAAAACATAAATACATGATGTCAAGACGCTTTGGGGCTATCTTGAATCAGTTGCACCAGAAAGCAGGTGCGCCTTTAACGCATCAAGAGATCCAAAAGCTCTTCAAAGTCACCGAAGTTCCTCAAAAGTATGTGACTGAGTTACGAATTGCTGCACCGAAAGTCGGGTCTAACAGCCCCACGAAGAAGCAACTCGAACAAGACAAGAAGAAACTTCTCGCTCTTTTAGAACTCAATGGAATTGAGATACCTAATGACGATGAAGATTCTAAGCAACTTGACTTGTTCGAGTAAGCTTGCTTCTAAACACTCTTAGGGGCTTTATAGCCCCTTTTTCTTGTTTGCAATTCGTAAGCTAACTCAAAGCTGTCACATACTTTTACACAATTTTACATTTAATGCTCCGAATCTGGCACAGAGGTTATAATATAAGCGATGCCTCCAATTAAGATGGCGTGGCGCACGGCAGACTGACCTTCGTTGACAAGGCAACAAACTAATAATCATGGCTTTCAAAAGCCTTCGGCTTTGTGAAGGCTTTTGAAAGCCATGATGATAATTAAACTACTGGAGACACATTATGATTGTACAGCCTCTCGAAGATAAAGTTTATTTTGAAAAGAATAAAAAAGAAATTCTCTGGGAAATCCTAACTCAAGATGTTCACTCCACTTTACATTCTATCCCAAATCTATTTAATATCTCTTGGAATCAGTTTACAGAATTTGTAGCCGACAGCATGTTACATGGTGAAGAGGCATGGGATATATTTGAATCTTACTATCTCTCATATTTATGGGATCAGGAACGTTCAATGATATTTAAGATGGATTGGAGTTACAAGTACAGAGGTTAATTAACATGGAAGACTTAGAAGATTTTCTAATGCCAGCAATAGTTATTTTCCTTGGTGGCTGGTTTTTACTTGAATTTGTACAGATCTTCGGTATATAATAATCATCATTATAATTTAGGAGGCTCAATCTTATGACAACTTTAGTACAGAGTGTTAGCAATCTTTTTGAAACTGTTGGTGGTGCTTTACAAGCTTTGGATGGTCAGTTAACATTGATCCAACGCAACCATGAACATATCAAAAGTATAATAACTACAGTAGATGCTCAACAAGAATTGATTCAACGTCTTGAAAATAAGATTGAGAGTCTTGAGAATGCGTGATTGCAGGTTACTTTAACAGGAGGGAATATTATTATGACTTGGTGGGTTAAACCCCACAAACTATTAGAGAAAAACCAACAGTAGATGTGGTCTATTCGGGATTTAATATTGTTTAAAGTTTCTCAGCTATAAAATTGAGACGTAAATTTTATTTGAAACTAATGAAACGTTATTAGATCCTACATTTTTAATTTAATTTGGAGATAAGCTATGTATGATCCTGATATAACAGAAGAAATTGAGATTGTTGATTTAATTGAAGAACTGATCTTAGATACAGAAGGCAATCCGATCTTCACTGTGTCAGAATAACAAGAGAATTATTACAGACTTATCTTGGTAATATTTCATAGAAATATTTATTGATAAGGTGTATAATAGATCTTTAAAGTCTTTTAAAGAAAGATTATAAGTATTACTTATAGTATTTCTTTTAAAACCTTTAAAGGTTTTATATGGTGTTAATAACTTTAATATAATTAGGGGTGATTCTAATGAATGTCATTATAAAACAATTTCCTGATCGAGATTATGGAAAACTTGGTGGTACTTATTTTAAAGATAATCCTGTTACTGTTGCTAACAGAGATAACCGCAGAGTTTTTTATAATGGTAAGGAAGTTTTTAAATCTAATGTTTGTCATCAGTTTTTAATTCCGGGCAGATATAAAGGAGCTATTCCGGCTTTAATATATACAGCCTGTAGTGCAATCAGTAGTATTTCTAATTTAATTAACTCAACCAGAGGACAGAATAATGGATAACGTTATTTCTTTTGATCGACCTGTATCTACATATCCAAATGTAACTAATCACCAAGCTGATTGGGGTTATGATGCAGCAGATTTTGATACAACAACTGCACCGTTATTTTATTTTGACGAGAATGGTTTACAACATTCGGCAAATAAAAATGCTATCTATCGTTCTGATACAGGTGAGTTGTTAGGTACTCATGGTTTAAAATATATGAACGCCAATAACTTTCACAAGAAAGCAATTGATACTAGCGATAAAATTGTTCTTAAAAGTGATTTGAATTTAAATAACATTGAGCGTACTATATCTTGTTCGCATAACGGTTCAAATACATTTGTTCGTTATGTCCTTCCTGAACATAAGTATACAACTCCTGATGGCGATACAGCTTCATTGCAGTTCTTACTTACTACAAGCTACAACTCAACATTTCCTTTCTTACTTTCAGCAGGTGCAAAACAAAGTGCCTGTAACAACTCTCAGATCTTTACTACTGGTACAGTATCTATGTTTAAAGCCAAGCACACTTTAGGTTTAGATTTAGATAAAGCTTCCAAAGTTATGATCACAGCTTTAGATTTATTTGAGAAAGAACGTGAGCGTTGGAGTGAGATGTATAATACTGATGTTACACCATTGGATGCCTTCCTAGTTTTTGTTGAGGCCGCAGGTCTAACTAACACCGTCAAGAATATACAAACAGAGAACCCACATTATGATTGGCGTAGTATTCATAATACACTTCCTCGTTCTAATTCTAATTTAACTTACATGATGCAAAAGTGTAAAGAATATGGCAGAAAGATGGGACAAAATCAGTGGGCTGTTTATAATACACTTACTGATTGGTGTACACATGCTCCTGCTACAACTGAAAGAACACAAGGTAACATTGCATCTATCGCTGTTAAACGTGAAACTATAGTTCGTGACACGGTTAACAACGTTCTTCTAGCCGCATGATTAACTTAAAAACTGTGATAGCCCTACTTCTTCTTGAAGTGGGGTTACACATTCTTGAAATTATTATTGATGTCAGTCAGATAATTTAGGAGATAAGTGATGGCAATTGTAGTAATTGAACTTGAGTTTGATTCAGTACCAACTGAAGCAGAGATATATAATTATTTAGAAGAGCTTATGGATAGTGATTCGTTGGGATATTATATTGACAGGGGGGATAAGTGATGGACAGAAAAAAAGTAACGGAAACTGATAGCTTTAAGTACAGAGTTAACTTAGGTCGCGAAGGTCTTAATCTTTTAAAGAAAGAGTATCAGATTTTAGATTGGTTCAATACACTTAACCATGTTGAGCGTGGTTGTTGGTGGGATAGGGACTATGATGCACTAGAGTCTTTACTTAATTTTCTAAGAGAAGAATATAATATGGTTCCATCGACATGTTCTGATGGCAGCATTAACCGTTATACTTTAACTTATGCAGGAGATCCTGATGAATATTGTCCAGCCGAAGACGATGAATAAAGTTATTGAAGATATGGTAGCCTATAACATTGACTATCAGCCTAATCCAGATTATACAGGATTACATGCTGATCTTAGTCGTTTAGGTTTAGATTCTTCTGAAGTTGAATGTGTTGCCGATGGTGAGATTTAGTTTTATTTTATTTCTGGTGGGGTGTAGTAATGCCCCGCTTGAAATTCAAACAGATAGTAGAGGTACTTTGTGGTGTGAAACCATAGGTGGTGTTAGAGAATGTCATTATATTAATGACAACCAAGCACAAGAATCTATTGAACAAATAATTCGAGGATATTAAAACATGGAAACTTTAACTATAGGTGATGAAGTTCTTTGGAAAGGTAGTTGGGGTCAAGAACCAGAACAAGTAGTTCGTGTTACTGGTATTCAAGTTAATGAGCGTAACGGTAGCAAAGAAGGTGATCCTGTTGACTTTATAAACTGGGATAAAGTAACAGATCATAACGTTATTCTTGATTTAAACAACAGACATTGGTGTTGGGCGCATCAAATAACACCTTACTATAATGATGCTGATACTAAACTTACTGGAGATGATGAGCCAGTAGACATAGATCTAATCGCAGACAAATATCAAAACGGTTATTGGGAATAAACGAATGAGTATCAATGACGCAACACCAGAAGAATGGGACAAAGCATATCGTGGCCCAGATAAACCAGAGGAATGTTTAATGACTAAACCAATTACAAAAGCGGAAGATATAAAAGACAGCACATTTAAAACTATAACAGGTAGTTTATATCACCCCAACGATCATAATCTAATGGACAAACAAATGTTCCCTAAAGAAGACACTGTTAATCATCCTCCACATTACAATAAAGGTGGGATGGAAGCTATTGATTACATTGAACAACAACTTGAGGATGGATTTGCCGATTACCTTGAGGGAAATGTACTAAAGTATATACATCGTTGGAGGTATAAAAATGGTATTGAAGATCTTAACAAAGCTGAGTGGTATCTCAAAAAACTTATTGAAACCAGTAGATTTCCATATGGTTGAGGTACTTTTATTTGTAACTCTTTTATGTCCTAGCGTTATCTTTGCACAGGATGTATCAGAAGAATATTGTTTAGCTGAAACAATTTATTTTGAAGCAAGAAACCAAGACTTACAAGGTCAAATTGCTGTAGGTTTAGTGGCAATGAATAGAGTTAAAAGTTCTAAATTTCCTGATACATTGTGTGCTGTAACACGCCAAGCTAAACGTGATAGTAATGGTAATATTATAAAATATAAATGCCAGTTTAGTTATTATTGTGATGGTTTAGTAGAACATGTTGCTGAAGAAGAAGCATGGTCAACAGCACAAATAGTTTCTAAAGTAGTTATGGAACAGTCACATAAAGATTTTACTGATGGTGCTTTATATTATCACACCACAAAAGTTAATCCTTATTGGAGTTCAGTTTACCAACCGACTCTTGAATTAGGTGATCACATATTCTATAGGTAATTTATGACAGACAAACTAATTAAAACTACAAGCGGTAAAGAATTTACTGTCGATGAAATTAAAAACAGTACTCGTATTGCTAAGAGTGCAACACCTAAAGGTACATTAGATTGGTATTTAAAATGGATAGGTAGTGTAATATTTATTGTGGCTGTTACAGTTCGCAGTACAGAAATACCAGAACTTAAAATTGTAGACTTAGGTTTAAGTTTCATAGCTACTATACTTTGGGCTGTCGTAGGTTTTTTATGGAAAGATAGGGCAGTCATGTTGATTAATGCGGTAGCCTGTGTTATACTATTGACCGGATTATTAAAACATTTTTTTATGTAAGGAAACAATATGAGTATTATTTACGGAGACTTTGGCAATAAAGATTCCAGCTTAAAACATAAAGTAAACATAGCTTTAAATAAAGTAGCTGATTCTAACGAACCAAATACAGAACAATCATTTTTATTAATCGTTGATACTGGTGTAGACTTTAAAATATTATCTGATGTGGAATTACCAGAGTTCAATATCATGTTAGATATAGTTAAGTTTACTGTACTTCAACAAGCGTATAGTTTTTTGGAGGATCATAAATGAACGCTTTAGAAACAACAGCATTAACTAAAGAAGAAATCATAGAAGATTATATAGTTCAAGCATTTGTAATGGGAATGGGAACTAATATTCCTAATAAAAAAGCCTTGACATTTATGATTGAATGTGTTAAAGTAGCATCAAATGCAAGTGGTGAGAAAATCACCGAACAGTACGTAAGGGATTATATCCCTAGATACATTGATATGTTATATAAACAAAACTATTAATTTGGAGAAATAATTATGGCAGTAGTTGAAGGATTTGCTTATTGGCCTTTTGTTACCACACCTAATACTAAGTTTACACCAGAGTACAGCGTTAATCTAGTTGTCTCTGAAGATGTTGCTGATAGTTTTAGACAGCGTGGATTTAATATTAAAGATATGAATGAAGGGCCAGCCTTAGTAGTGAGGCGTAAAGTTAATGGGCCAGATGGTATGGTTAGAAAAGCCCCGAAACTATTAGATAGGAATCGTAATCCTATGGATATTTCTGTAGGTAACGGTTCGAAAGTTAAAGTACAATATAAAGAATGGGAAAGCGTTTGGAATGGTGAAACATATAAAGGCTTAGATTTTCAAGCAATGCAGGTATTAGATCTAATTGAATATGGCGCACCAGATGGTTCTGAATTTGATATTGAAGATGACGATGGAGATGAATTGTAATGGGAATGACATATACTTATGAAGACTCTAAGTATGATGTTGATAAGTTAAGTGTAGAGGGACAGCAGGTATTTAAAATACTTGCTGTTGCTCAACGCAAAGCAGATGAACTTAACATTGATACTACTCTAGCACAAGCGGCAGTAGTAGCAATGCATACAAAAATGCAGGAGTATTTGAGCGATAAAGCTTTAATTAAAGAGGATGCATAATGTCTTTTGTAAAATTCAAACAGCCCTGCCCTTCTTGTGGGGGCAGTGATCCTGTAAGTGTAAATGAAAATGGATCAGCAAAATGTTTTAGTTGTCATACATTCTTTAAAAACTATTCTGAAGCTTCGGTAGGAAATGTGTCCGATTTCTCTACCTACCAGAGAAATAATAATAATAATAATAATTCCTCCGAAGCTTCGTTTAATGCTTTAACGGATCGTGGTATTTCACTAGAAACCGCCAAAACATATGGAGTTAAATCTGTTTTAAATTCTGATGGTTCAATCTATGAACATCACTATCCGTTATATATAAACAATGAAGTTGTTGCTACCAAAATACGCAGACCAAATAAAGATTTCTCTTGGAGAGGATCAGGTAAAGGGTCAGGTTTATTTGGACAACAATTATGTGGTGAAGGCGGTAAGTATATTACAATCTGCGAAGGTGAATGTGATGCTATGGCCGCTTATCAATTAATGGGCAGTCAATGGCCTGTTGTATCTATCAAGGACGGTGTATCTGGTGCTGTACGTGATGTTAAAGATAATCTAGAGTTCCTTGAATCATATGATACAGTTGTTATTAATTTTGATAATGATAAAGCAGGTCGTGAAGCCGCAACAAAAGTTGCTCGTATTTTAAAACCCGGCAAAGCTAAGATACTTAGACTTCCTGATCAGTTTAAAGATGCTAATGAAATGCTTAAACTAGGTCAGCATAAAGCTTATGTTGGGGCATGGTGGGGAGCTAAAGTTTATACACCTTCTGGTGTATTAAACGTCACAGAAGAGCGTGACAACTACAAGAAGCGAGAAAGAAAAGAGTCTATACCTTATCCTTGGCAGGGACTTAATTCAAAGCTAGAGGGCTTACGTCAAGGAGAACTGGTAACTTTAACTGGTGGTACAGGATTAGGTAAATCTAGTGTAACTCGTGAACTAGAACATTGGTTAGTTACTAAGACAAAAGATAATGTAGGTGTAGTAGCCCTTGAAGAAGATTGGCGCAGAACAATAGATGGTATATTATCTATTGAAGCCAATGCTAAATTACATATAGATAGTATTCGTGCTGGATATTCAGAAGAAGATCTTGACAATCTATTTAATATCCTGTATGATGGTGAGAACAAGAACAGAGTATGGGTTCATGCCCACTTTGGAATGAACGATCTTGATAGTATATTTAGCAAACTTAGATTTATGATTGTAGGTTGTAATTGTAAATGGGTTGTTGTTGATCATTTACATATGCTGGTGTCTTGTTCAATTGATGGTGATGAACGTAGGACTATAGATAATATTATGCATAGACTACGTACTCTTGTTGAAGAGACAGGCGCAGGTTTAATTCTTGTTTCACATTTACGTAGGATAGATGGTAATCGTGGACATGAGAATGGTATTGAAACAGGACTCTCTCATTTGAGAGGTTCACAATCTATAGCTCAACTCTCCGATTGTGTAGTATCGTTAGAACGTAATCAACAATCAGACGATCCTATAGAATCTAGTACTACAAAAGTTCGTGTATTAAAATCAAGATATACAGGTGATGTCGGTGTAGCTACCAGTTTATATTACGATAATGAAACAGGTCGCTTACAGGAAGTAGATATAGAAGATTTCAATGAACTACAGGTAGAACTATGAAAACTTTAATATTTGATATAGAAACAAACGGTATTGATCCCGATAAAATTTGGTGTATTTCAACGGTTAATACTGAAACAAATGAAACTATTTCGTATGGCCCTGATAGATTAGTCGATGGTATACAGTATTTAAAATCAGCAGATAAATTAATTGGTCATAATATAATTGGATATGACATTCCAGTTATAAAGAAACTAATGGATGTAGATTTATCTAAGTACGCTAAGATTGTAGATACGTTAGTTCTTTCTAGATTATTTAATCCAGTACGTGAAGGTGGTCATAGCCTTGAAAGTTGGGGTTATCGTGTTGGACATAATAAAATAGAATTTGAAGAGTTCCATACTTATACATCAGACATGTTGACTTATTGTGAAAATGATGCTATACTAAATAATAAAATTTTTGACAGATTAAAATTAGAATCAAGTGGATTCAGTAAAGATTCTATTAGTTTAGAACATAATGCCCTACAGATTATTACTGATCAAAGATCACATGGTTTTCTTTTAGATGTACCTAAAGCAACTTTATTGATAGCTGAACTTTCAGATAAAATCTATGAGGTCGAAACAAAAGTACATGAAACATTTAGACCTAAAAAGATTAAGACAGTTTTAAAAGCTACATTTACTAAGTCAGGTGCATTGTCTAAGATGGCGGCTATTGAAGGAAGTGCAAAGAAAAGTCGCTTGACCCCCGAAGAGTATGATGAAATTTCAATTAAGCGTACTCTTACAAGAGTTAATGAGGAACCTTTTAACTTAGGATCACGTAAACAGATAGGCGAATACCTAATTGATTTTGGATGGAAGCCTAAAAAGTTTACGCCAACTGGTCAACCAATTGTTGATGAAGGTACGCTAAGTAAAATAAAAAATATTTCTGAAGCAAAACTTATTGCAGAATATTTATTATTACAAAAGCGTATTGCTCAATTAAACTCATGGGTTAAAGAAGCACATGATGATGATAGAGTTCGAGGTTTTGTTAATCCAAACGGTACTATTACTGGACGCATGACACATAACAGTCCTAACATGGCTCAATGTCCTAGTGTAAGATCACCTTACGGTAAGGAGTGTCGAGAATGTTGGACAGTCCCCGAAGGATATAAACTAGTGGGCATAGATGCGAGTGGTTTAGAACTACGTATGCTTGCACACTACATGAATGATGAGGCATACACAAATGAAATATTGCATGGAGACATACACACAACTAATCAAAAGCTTGCAGGGCTTGAATCAAGAGATCAGAGTAAGACATTCATCTATGCACTCATCTACGGAGCCGGAAATTTTAAACTTGGTTCAGTGGTTGGAGGAAACAAAACGGATGGTGAAAGACTTAGAAAACGTTTCCTCGATAATCTCCCATCATTTAAAGCTCTTAGAGATAGGGTTGCAAGAGCTTCAACAAAAGGTTATGTCAAAGGATTAGATGGACGTAAATTATTTATACGTTCTGAACATTCAGCTTTAAATACTTTACTTCAAGGAGCAGGTGCTATTGTTATGAAAGAAGCAATGCGTATTCTTTATAATAAAATTATTGAAAATAATTTTGATGCACACTTTGTTTGTAATGTACATGATGAATGGCAGTTAGAAGTTAAAGAAGATATTGCAGATATAATAGGTACAGCTGGAGTTAAATCAATTGAAGATGCCGGGAAAGTTTTAAACTTACGGTGTCCGTTAACAGGAGAATATAATGTCGGTACAAACTGGGCAGAAACACATTGAGGGATATAACTGGAGTTATGCCAGAACAAATTCTAAAGGTGAAGTAATTCTTAGGCATGATACTGGTGAAGAGATAGATAGTGTATTACAATATTTAGATAGTTTAGAAGAAGTAACTGTTGAACCTAGATTAAAAGCACATATGTTATTTATAGGTTTTTGTGGAAAAAAATATTCATATTATTATACAACTGGACGATGGGCCGAAAGAAAGAAAACTGGTTATCCTACAAAACATTATCGTTCTAAAAATATAAAACATTTTATGACTACTTATGTGCTACCTTTAAAAGAACAATTAAAAGATAAAATGGATAAAATTTCTTCTGAAACGTATGAAGATTTAGAAGATCTACTTAAAAACATAAATCATGTTAAAGAAAATAATACTTTAATTTTAATTTCAAAAGACGGTAGAAAATATAAGTACCGAATAGGCACAGGAAAATGGTCAGCAGTTTATGATAATAATTCAGAAAGTCCTAATTATCAATCAGCTGGCTTTGAATATTTTCTTATGAAGTATTTTCCAGACACTAAAAAATCTGAAGAAGAACTTAAAGAAATGGGTCAGGAAAAAGAACAACCTTCACTTATAGGTGAACAATCCTCCAATCGCAAAGGAGATTTTGCAGAATATTATGCAGTCACTTGGTTGTGGGATAATGGCTACGATGTATTTAAAAATTGTGGCTGTACTGGAATAATAGATATGATTGCATGGGATAAAGAAAATAATAAGATGATTTATATTGATGTCAAAACTGCACAATCAGATCGTCGATATAAAAAGAAAATGTTTAAGATACCTAGAACTAAAGAACAAGTTGAACTAGGTGTACAAATTTTATTATTTGATCCTGAAACTCGTAAGCTTAGATTTGCGGAGCATAAAGATGACGTGTCTTAATACATTAATAGATGACATTAACAAAAGTCTTGAAGGTTTATCAGATGGTAAGCCTCTTAACATTACTGAAGAAGATTTAGATCTTACTTTATCGCGCATAAAAACAAGTATACTTGAATGGTCTGATCCATCTGAACGTAATAAAAGTTTTAGTTTACGCATGTCTAACATTGGTAGACCTGCAAGACAATTATGGTTTGAAAAAAATAAGCCGCTTGAAAATGCTAAACCTAACGCAGCAACTCAAGTTAAGTTTCTTTATGGTCATGTACTTGAAGAGATTGTACTTATGCTTGTACGTGCAGCAGGACATACTGTAACCGATGAACAAAAGGAAGTAGAGTTAAATGGAATCAAAGGACACATGGATTGTAAAATTGATGGGGAAGTTGTTGATGTTAAAACTGCATCTAAGTATGCATTTAGTAAGTTTAAAAATGGAGGCTTACATGATGATGATCCATTTGGATATATACCGCAGTTGGCTGCGTATGAGAAAGCAGAAGACACATGTAAAGGTGGATTCTTAGTTATAAATAAAGAAGGTGGTGATCTTTGGCTACATAAACCAGAAGATCTTTCTAAACCTAACATAGAAACATTGCTATCTACTCTTAAAAAGAAATTAGATTCAACGGATTTACCTTCGTTATGTTATGAGCCAGAAGCAGTAGGAAGAAAAGGTAACATGAAGATACATAAGAACTGTGTGTACTGTCCATACAAGTATGAATGTTTTAAAGATTCAAACAATGGTCAAGGACTAAGAACTTTTAAGTATGCCAGTAAGTTAGAATACTTAACTAAAGTTGTATCGACACCAAGAGTTGAAGAGATTATGTAATGAATAAAAAGCAGTCTAAAAAAATAAAAGAAAAATCTAATGAACTTTTTGTAGAGTGGTTAAAATCTTTATTACGTAAAGAAGAAGCAGATAAAGTATCAATAGAAAATTATTGGAAGTTTCTTCCTAAACAATCTCATGTGTTTGCTAACAATCAATTATGGTTAGCAGCTTATACTCCACGTTGGATTGCTAGGAAATTAAAAAAGATGTTAATAAAAAATCCATCTTTAAATATTTATTCTATAACTTTAAACGATCTTAAAAAAGAAGAGAAGCAATGGAAACAAAAAGAGACAGCACCCCCGATTTAGAAATTTTAATTTTAATTTGTGCAGGATATATTTCTAGCGGTAAACCTTTTAGTGAACAATTATATATGGATATAAAGGAAAAATTAGATGAATATTTTATGGAACATACAGGTACAGTTCATTGAAACCTAAAATAAAAAGTGGACGAAGAGCTAAAAGAATACCTAGACCAAAAGAAAAAAATCTAGTAGTTGGTTATGATTCTAATTGGGAATATGAATTACACACTGGTATTTTTAATCAATGGGCTTTTCATACTGAAAAAGTTCCGTATATTGTAGAACATAATTATCAACCAGATTTTATTAAACAAATTGATGGTAAAACTATTTTATTAGAAGCTAAAGGAAGGTTCTGGGATCATAGTGAATATAATAAATATGTATGGATAGCTAAAGCTTTACCAGAAAATACAGAACTTGTATTTTTATTTGCTGATCCTGAAGCTCCAATGCCACAAGCAACAAGAAGAAAAGACGGCACAAAAAGATCTCATTGTGAGTGGGCATCTTCTAAAGGTTTTCGCTGGTTCAGTGAAGATAGTATACCTGATGATTGGATAGATGTAACAAAGCGAGGCGGGTTTGATGACGAATGATAGAAAGCAAGAACGCATTGAAAAGTTTAACAGACATAAGAAAAAGAAAGAGCATAGTAAATTTGCTGAAGGTAAGTTTAAAGCTCCCAAGAAGCGTAACAAATATAAATTAAACATTAACGACATAAATAATATTGAGGAGAATTGATGGACAGCTATCAAGAATATATTCATAAAAGCAGGTATGCACGTTACCTGCCTGATTTAAAAAGACGAGAGACTTGGGGAGAAACAGTTAATCGTTATTTAAATTTCTGGGTTGATCGTGGAGTTAAACTTACTGACGTAGAAAAAGTAACTTTGTTTGATACTATTTTTTCTATGGAAGTTATGCCATCTATGAGAGCTTTAATGACTGCTGGTGAAGCATTAGATAGAGACAACGTAGCTGGCTTTAACTGTAGTTACATTACTATAGATAGCCCTAGAGCCTTCGATGAAATGATGTATATACTTATGTGTGGTACAGGCGTTGGTTTTAGTGTTGAACGCCAATATATTTCTAACTTACCAACCGTAGCAGAGGATTTCCATGAGACTGAAACCGTTATTCACATCGCAGATAGTAAAATTGGATGGGCGAAATCGTATAGGGAACTGGTATCGCTTTTGTATTCAGGCCAACTACCACGATGGGACGCTAGTAGAGTTAGACCTTCGGGTTCCCCACTTAAAACTTTCGGAGGTAGGGCAAGCGGCCCGGAACCTCTTATTGACCTCTTCAACTTCACAGTTGGAATTTTTAGAGGAGCAGCTGGAAGAAAGCTTACATCCCTTGAGTGCCACGATCTTTGCTGTAAGATTGCACAGATAGTTGTTGTTGGCGGTGTACGCAGATCCGCTTTAATATCTTTAAGTAATCTTACGGACGATAGAATACGTAGAGCCAAGCATGGACAATGGTGGGTTGATGAACCTCAACGAGCATTGTCTAATAACTCAGCATGTTACACTGAAAAGCCGGACTTTGAGGCTTTCTTAAATGAATGGAGTAGTTTATATGAATCAAGATCGGGAGAACGTGGAATCTTTAGCCGCCCTGCAAGTCAAAAACAGGCTGCAAAAAATGATAGACGAGATAGTGAATACGACTTTGGAACCAACCCATGCAGTGAAATTATCCTCAGACCAAATCAGTTCTGCAACCTTTCAGAAGTGGTCGTCAGACCAAACGATACAATTGAAGATCTCAAACGAAAAGTACGAAATGCGACTATCTTGGGAACTCTCCAAGCAACCCTCACAGACTTCAGATACCTTAGAAGAATCTGGGAAAAGAACACCGCTGAGGAAGCACTTCTAGGTGTATCGTTAACAGGGATATTAGATAATCCTTTAATGACTTTAAAAAATAAAAACTTACCTACGGTTCTTGAATGGCTACGTGAAGAAGCAATTAAAACAAATAAAGAATGGTCTAAGAAACTAAACATTGAACAATCAACCGCCATCACTTGCGTTAAACCTAGCGGCACAGTATCTCAATTAGTCAATAGTGCAAGTGGAATACACGGTAGATATGCCCCACATTATATTAGAAGAGTACGTGCTGATTCTCGTGATCCTCTTTGTATGGTGCTTGATAAGGCTGGTGTGCCGTCTGAAACAGACGTTACTTCCCCCACAACTAAAGTTTTTAGCTTTCCACAACAAGCTCCTAAGAAGGCTGTATTTGCTTCTGAGCAGACAGGAATGGAACAGTTAGAACTATGGAAAATTTATCAGGAGCATTGGTGTGAACACAAACCAAGTATTACAGTTTATTATCGGGACAATGAGTTCCTTGCTATTGGCGATTGGATTTATAACAACTTTGATGATGTATCTGGGATTTCATTTCTTCCCTATAGCGATCATACATATGAACAAGCTCCATATGAACAGATTACAAAAGAAGAATATGATAAACAGATGAAAGATTTCCCAACAGAATTTAATTGGAACATTGAAGAAGAGACAGATACAACTGAAGGATCACAGACATTAGCCTGTGTAGGGAACTCATGTGAGTTATAAGAATGAAGGAACCATTATAGGTTTTAGAATTTTAATTGATAAAGAAGGTAACTTAGTTTCTGAGAAGACTGAGTTACCTAGCTCTGCTATTCCTAAAGTATTCAGGGATAAAGGCGATCAAAAGATAATACGCACAGCAATGAGAAAAGTAAAGCAAGATATTGATAAACTTCATAGTGCAATAGAAGAAGAAATCTCTGCAATAAACACGCCCAATATTTTAAAATATTAAGGCTCCGGCTACAAAAGCTACGCAACTAGCAATCATTGCAACCTTGTAATCGTCCCAAAAGAAAATGATGTCTCTTTTAATTTTAGCTTTATCTATATCCATTTAAACTTCTCCTATACATTTCATTTCAATTACCCACGAGCGCGGAAGAACTATTTCCGCATCCCCCTCTGCTATTTCTTTATCTTCCCCTAAAATAAAATGAGGACATACAATAATGTAGTCCTCAGTATCTTCTAAGATTGTACCGCATGATATAACTGTAGAGGTTCTAAGGCTTTTAAGTTCTTTTAGTTCCCTCCAGCCCATGTTAGATCCACCAGTAGCGTCCTGCCATTTAACTAAGTAGATGTCATGCACAGTGCTTCATACCTCTTGCTGTTAGTTTACCGCCTTTAACATACCGATGCCTTGGATCTTTAGGATCAAACGCAACTGCATCTGTAGTTTTTAATTGCTCTGGTTTAAATGCAATATACGACCAATGTCGAGGCTCATCAAAGTCTACTAAATTTCTTTTTCGTTGTAATGCGTCCGGATTAAATTCTTTTTCTACTTGAGCAATATCAACTAAGTGATCTACGTCAGTAGCATAGCTAGGTTCAATATCATTAACATATTTAATTGAATCAAATCCAAAAGAACGTATCCACTCTTGAAATTCTAAATTTAAATTCCAACGAGCTACCATATCAACCATCTTATATTTCGCCATACCTCTTTTTGGTTTATCAGGATCAAGTAAAGGATTAGAAACTTCATTATTAAGAAATCTAGCTTTGTAGTAATTGATTTCATTTGCTTGTTGAACAAGTTCTTTTAGTGTTTTCATTTGCTCTGGACTGTAAGGAGCCTCACTTTTTAAATTTATTTTAAGTGCTTTATCAAAATTCTCTAAGCTATAACCGTCCGTTAGTATTCTATCTGCTGACCATTCTCCCGGTTCTTGATATGGAAAGACTAAAGGGTTTTCCAATGATACATAGTATTCAGCCTTTTTAAAATTTAAATGTGATGTCGTATCAATTGGATTAATAACAGTATTCTCTGATCCATTATTTTGAATAATATATTTAGCTAAATCTTCTCTACTATAATCACCTTTATCAACTAAAGTTTTTTTTCTAATAATAGCATCTGCTTGTCCACTTGTACCTAAATGTACACCAACTTCAGAAGGATTAAAAAATCTTAAATCTGAATCTGTTTCTGTACCTACTTTAAAGGCTCGATAAAGTTTTCCTTTTATTTTTTGAAACTTTTTACGCTGCTTTTCACGCAATGTATTATCAACTTGTAACGCTAAGTTGTCTAGTTCTTCGCCAGTAGAAGTTGGATAAGTCTTATTAAATTTATTAGACAATGGATTTTCTTTAACATATTTCTGCATCATTTTTAATTGATAAGTTAAACCTTCTTCAGATAAATTTTTAGATGTATCTAATTTTGAAAATTGATATGCTAAAAATTTCTGTAGGTTTTCATCTAACTCATCTTCCATTTCAATATCAGGCGTATCAAAATCTTCAAGTGTTCTACGTAACGGTTCTATTGATTCTCCTAGCTTACTTCTAAATTCAGAATCAGGATCTAATAAAGAAAGTTGATTTAAATCAGAAAGCTGTCGGGCTTCTCCTTCCATAAAAGGTTCAAGTTTTTTATCAAAAGCCTCATCGGTTTCCAATAATGTTCTGTTACTAACACTTGTCCCTATATTATAATCAATTACTTTTTCTGTATAATCTTTAAAATCTTGAACGGCTCCTTCGCCTGTAATATTATTATCTTCTAAATGTTTAGCTAAAGTCTGTCCGATTCTCTCACCTACCTGTTTTGTTGTTTCCTCATTAAAAATATTTTTAGATGCAACTGTAACCTGCTCAGTCGCCCAATCCGTCAATCCTCTTGCAAGTCTACTTAACATAATTTATTTTTCTATACCTCCTGATGGAAAATATTGCGCCCATCTGTCGCCTCTGTCTACCTGTGGTAATGCTCTCTTTAATTCCTTATCCCACTGTCGTAACATAAAACGATAATCTCTCATTGCTTCTTCACCAAACACAAACTTACCTAATGTGTAGCCCGGTACTTTTGTACCAACCGTAGCTACAGGATAGCCTCGAACTGCATTAAAAACATCTGAACCAACTGGCCCTACTAAAGCTGTCGGATAAGCTAGAATATTTTTAGAATACATAGCAGAATCTGTACCACGTTTCATTGTGTCATAAAACATTGACAAACCACCCCATCTTGCAGCTGCTTTTACACCTACTTCAACTGGATCTTTATCTTCCCAACCTTGTCCACGATCTCTAACATAGTTATTAAATCCAGCAACAAATGTCATTAGAACAGCTGTTGGTATCAACTTCTCTGCGGCAATATGTTTGTCACGCCTAAGTTGCTTATATGCTGTTTTTAAAATAGTATTTGTAAAGGCAGTCGGATAACCCATTAACTGACCAACCAAAGGCGTTAGTGTATCACCTCTTAAACCACTGGTAAATGCTCGTGGTTTTACTCCTGACATTCTACCTACATCTAGAATCACACCTCTTGAATAACGTGAAGCTCCGTTTAAAATATTACGAACATACCAAGGATTCTTTGTATCTTTACCTTTTCTATGCCACTCTACTGCGGCATCAGGATTGATACCTAGATCTGATAATCTATCTCTTGCTACTTGTAATCTTTTAGTTAGTGGCGCATCTCCATGATCAGCAAGCTGTTTAGTTAAATCAAAAATAAAATTCTTACCAGACATAAATGCTGATGTCTGTACAAACTTTGTCCACTGATCTAAAAAATTTAATCTAAAAAATTTATTACTAACGTTCTGCATTGTCTCGCTACGTAGACCTTCACCAGCAAGTCTATCTGTTGTTGAAGTTAACCCTTGTTCCATTGCTAATCCAAAGCGTTGTAACTCCAACCATGCTTCATCAACTGTTAAACCATAATCCTTAGTTAATTGAGTATGTAGATCTCCTGTCATGCGTTTAAAGCTCATATTATAAGCATCTTTCATTCCTTTAAATGCTAATGTAGGACGCATTTGTCCAAGGGTTAAGAGAGCTTCTGTGACACTAGATAGAGTTGCAAAGCCAAGATAAGCTAGGCGATTAGCTAAACCGTATGCATCTTTTAAACTTCCTGACGGAGCAAGACCTTCACCTGTCATGCCTTGATATAAATCTTTCATACGTTCTTTTTCTTTTTTAGATAAACGAAGTGGATTTCCGTTCATATCTGTTTGTCCACTTGCCCTTATATCTGCATCAATTTTATTTATCCATTTTTCTTCAAACTCTTTAAAATTATTTACGCCTAAGACTCGTGCCTTTGCTAACTTATTAGAAGCTCCTTGTATGTACCGTAAGAAACCTCCTTGAACATCTGTATTTAAAAACTCTTGATACTCTGGCTTCCAATCTTCTAGATTTTTTAAAGTTCTTTTATTTAAAAAGAATAATCCTGCCCTACCTCCAGCATCTAATTGGTTTTCAACGTTTAGCATTCCTTCGACAACTTCTGCGGCACTCTCTATTCTAACCTGCTCAATAAGCTGACCCTCGTCATCAAATACATCTTTCATATAAGCTACTTCAGGGGCTTGATTATCTGCAATTAAAAGTTTTTCTAGTTTACCCGGATTGGCTTCGATAGCTGAACGTTTCCATTCTCTAGGAATATAGTTAGATAGCTTTGAAAAATAAGGATCTGTTTCGCCTAACTGATCTCCAATGTCACTAAACAATACACGCATACGTCCGGCAGCTTTGTTAACAGCTGCTGAATATTCTTTTCCTTTAGATAAAGTTCCTCGCATTGCCAACATAAGCTCATCATTTACTTCATCGTCCATTACTCTACGGACTTCAAACATATCTGTTATTCCAGCTTTAACAGTAGTGGTCAGGTCATTCATAATTGTTAAATAACGAGTATGTAGTCCACCATAAATATTATGTTGTGCTTCACTTAAATCTTCAGTAACAACTTTCTGTCCAGCTTTAGTACCAATTTGATATTCTTTTGTAATTAATCCACCTAAAAGTCTAGCATGATGAGACATGCTTTCATAAGGAGTTAAGAATGCTGTTGCTTTACCAAGTGCTATTTTAGATGTAAAGGTTGTAAAAGGTTTCATTAAAGCAAAAAGCATTTTATTATGCTGCTTTTCTCCAGTTTCAGTATAAGCAGTAGCAACTAATTCATCAATAACTTTTGCTTTTGTTTGTTGTGATCCACCAAGTTCTTCAATTAAGTTTTGAAATTCTTTATGATCTTCTAAAAGTTCTTCTGTTAGTTTAGCTCTTACTTCTCTATTCTCAACACCTTTATGTTGACGTAGTATAGATCTAATAACTCGTTTAGCTTCAGCCATTCTATTTCTTTTTGCATTTATTTCTTTTAAACTTTCTAAAGCTATTTCATTCATTTTGTTTTCGTTAGCTGCCCATTCAGGTGAACCTTTGGCACTCTTTACATCTTCACGATTAAAAGCATGTGCCATTTCATGTTCCATTACAAAGTCTTTAAATTCTCTAAAACTTTTAAACTGATCTTCGGGCAGTGCCTTAACTCCTTCTTTGGGCTTTGTCCATGCTTTATCTTTCCAACGATTCCATGCTTCAGAATTATTTATATAGATTTTATGTTCATCTTCATTATATCTTGCCCATCCTTTACCTTCAGGAGTTGTAGTTTCTTCTACAATTTCTGGTGTTGCTCTTTTTTGAAAAGGCATGTCTTCAGCCTTGTGATCTGCTGCTGCATATTCAAGGCTTTCGTGTTTACTATTTACATCTGGAGTTTCTGGTTCAACCGCTATATCATCTGCTAGTCTAGACTGATCTAATTTAGAACTAATAACACCAGCTACTTTACCTGCGGCAGCACCAAACCCTGCACCAAAGGTAGCTGCTAAAACTGTTTGAGCATAGTTATGTTCAGTAATTTCGTCAATAGTTTCTATATCAATGTCTTGTTCTAAAACATCAATGGTTCCTTCTAATGAGCCACCATAAACAGCACCTGTTGTAACAGGACGTTTGTTCATTGCGTCTAACATCTGTCGGGTTTTACCAACTTTAGGGCCAAGAGTTTGTGTAGTTTTAAATGTTCCAGTACCTACTTGCCCAGTAGTAGTCTTTGTTAATGCAGATTTTGCACCTGCTCTAGCCGCTTCTTTTGCAGCTGTCAATGGTACAGAAGCTGTACCGCCTGAAAAAAGCATACTTCCTAATGTTAATAATCCTTCAGGACTTGCAATAATATCTGTACCATAATCTTTAATTAATTCCCAATGCTCTCCAGCACCAGTAACAGATGCACGATCCCAATCAGCACGTAAATTATTATATGCTTGTTTTACATTATCAGGCGCACCTTCTAGTGTTTGACTATCTGAAAACAAAGTTGAGATTCTAAAGAAACGATCACGCATAAATTCTGATACGTCATCGTCACCGCCCCAAGCTCCAAGATCTAGTAACTTATTTTTATTTTCTTCAAAATAATTTGTAACAAGTTCAAAATTTTTAATCGTATTAGGATCGTTTTCAAAATCGGTTACTGTGTATTCTTGTTCAATAGGTTGATAATTAAAATCAGCTTTTGTGTTAAGAAATCCTTCGTCACTAGCAGTATAATAAGTCTCAGGATCTTCAACCTCTTTATGTGGTTGTATATCTCCAACTCTAAGACGAGTTAGATCAACATCTCCGTAGCGTAGTGTCATATATTATTGCTCTGTAAGAGTTGGTAAGTTAGAAATATATCCTGCACGTTTCGTTTCAAGTTCTTTTAATCTTTGTTGGACTACTTCTAAAACAGTTCTTTTTGGCCCTCCTTTTTGAGATGTATTAGCCGTTGCTTGTGCTTGTTCTGGATTAGTCTCAAGTTCACTTAATCTATTTTTAATTTGTGTTATTTCTCTATCTACATTTTTAAGATTAACTAATTGTGCTGGTATATCAGAAAGCATACCTATTTTTCCTTCTGCATACATTTGTTTTATTTTATCATCATATTGTTCATAAAGAGTTTTTTCTGTATTAAGTACAGTACCTCCACCAGTCTTATCACCAGTATCATCACCAGTATTAACCGTAGAAACTTCTGTCTTTGGATCTTTTATTTCTTTTGTATCTCTTAATAAAAATGTATTAGAATTAGGTAGAGCATTACTACCGTGTCTTTTTGATCCTAGTCCAAGTACTGTTTTATTATATTCATCAACTGTTAGTGATGCAATATTATTTCCTTTAGTATAGCCTTGAACAAACTGCTGCAAAAAAACTACATCTCTTACTTTATCTGAAGCTGAATAAAATTTACTTCCAAAACTAACTCTACGAGTTTTGTCGTCTTTTAATAAATCTTTTAGGTAACCAGTTGGTATATAGCCTGATTTTTCCATAACATGTTGTATAAAGAATGGGTTATCTACACGCATAGGATAAAATTTTACTAATTCTTGATAGGTGTTCGCTCTAGCAGGAAACGTACCATCTGTATTAGTTGCTTTATATCCGTATTTAGAAGTATCTGAAAACTCTTTTTGCAATCTATCCATAGAACCAGCCATTCTATAGTATGCTTCTGTACTAAAAGCAGCACCGTATTTTTGTTTTAAAAATCTTTTTCTATTATACAAAACAAGGTTCTGATTACGTTTCATTCTTGCTACTCCTTGTGTAATAGCAGTATCATCTCCTCCATCTTCTTCAATTCTTTTTCTCTCTTCTTCTAGTGCTGTTTTTTCCATATTAATATCTTCAGCTTGCATTATTTTTCTACCTGCTTCTATTTCAGGTAGTAAATTTTTATATTCTGTCTCTGTCAATTTAGCATCAGGAGAATATTCTAAAAGCTCTCTTTCTTGTGGAGTTATTGGACTTTCTTTACCATCTTTGTCAATTCTTGTGCCATGTATAACTTTACCAGTTTTATTACCTTGCTGATCTAGAGCTTCCCAAAC
>VTLG01014591.1_pt1 | contig 38136 bp, 33 predicted proteins | sample 4694571 | NCBI WGS metagenome assembly VTLG01 (sample SAMN12604809, study PRJNA352737) | marine metagenome | biome: ENVO:00000447; feature: ENVO:00000209|ENVO:00000569|ENVO:01000036; material: ENVO:00002151; isolation source: viral sequences binned using virsorter ...
CAAGAACTCCTAAACAGGATTAAGGATGGAGAGGCCACTCCTACGGACTTGAATGTTGCCCGACAATTGCTTAAAGATAACAATATTACTGTGACACCAGCAGCAGGAAATCCATTGTTAAACATTGCCGAGGAACTGCCTTATGACTCAGCCGAAGGGGAACCAGCAGCGAACATTATTAACTCCAGCGCAAAGATCCGCGAGGTATCGGGATAAAAACTGGGATTATCGGCTGTGGAGCATGGTAAAGGCTCATAATAAGAACAGAAGAAAACATCTGGATCTAACCATAACGAGAGAATATATCAAAAACCTCTGGAATAAACAAAATGGTCGTTGTTTTTGGACACAAGTTCCAATGATTACTGGAGGAGGAGTCAGGCATCCCCAAAAAGTCAGTCTGGATCGTATAGATTCCACCAAGGGTTACACCCCAGATAACGTAGTGTTATCCTGTTTGTTTGCCAACTACGGCAAATGTGACATCAGCATCAAGACCTTCTTTGAGTTTCTAAGGATTCTCAGGGAAACCTTTACTTCTCTTAAGGTTGAATCCTACGAAATCCAGCGTCCCACAAATGATGAGTAAGTTGTCCTGCAACTTTATTAACAGTCTCCTCATCCCAATGCTTGGAAGGCGGAAATACATGAAGCAACTCGTGAATCAAGGTATCAAGGTATTCCTTGGAGTTCTGACGAGGATCTACCAACACCAATTTCTCGTCAGGATAACAATATCCAACAGCACCCAGCTTACCCAGCTTCTTCTCCTGAACTCTAATGCCTTTCTTTGGGCCTCTACGGCGTCCTGTAGGCGTTTTATTGGTTCGGTTGGCCATCACTATACCCCTCGTATTAAAGCCTCGCTATGAGCCGCTCAAGAGCCACTATGGATTCCCGCCTTAAAGACTTCAGGAATTTCCTGTATTTGGTCTGGAAACACCTTAATCTTCCGAAACCCACGGAAGTCCAGAATGACATAGCGCACTATGTCCAACATGGGCCAAGACGCATGGTTATTCAAGCTTTCCGTGGTGTAGGCAAAAGCTGGATCACCAGTGCCTTTGTATGTCACCAGCTATTGCTAAACCCCAAGCTTAATTTCCTTGTGGTTAGTGCATCAAAAACAAGATCAGACGACTTCAGTACCTTTACCCTGAGGTTAATCAGCGAGATGGCCATACTACGCCACCTGAAACCCAATGAAGACCAGCGTTCCTCCAAGATTAGCTTTGATGTTGGCCCTGCTCCTGCCGCTCATGCTCCCAGCGTTAAATCAGTGGGAATCACAGGGCAACTCACTGGTTCCCGTGCTGACATTGTAATTGCTGATGACGTAGAGAGTGCCAATAACAGCATGACCCAGTTAATGCGGGATAGACTAGGAGAGACAGTAAAGGAGTTTGAAGCCATCCTTAAACCTAATGGACGCATTATATTCTTGGGAACACCTCAGTCTGAAGAAACTCTCTATAACGCACTGCTAGAGAGAGGCTATGAAACCCGTATTTGGCCTGCTAGATTCCCAGATGGTTATAGGAATATCTATGGAACACGGTTAGCTCCCAGTTTAGCTGACAAAATAGACAACAACGACAAAGAACCAGTAATAGGGAAACCCGTAGACCCCTGTAGGTTCGACGAATTCGACCTACAAGAGAGAGAAGCCAGCTATGGTAAAACCGGGTTTGCCCTACAGTTCATGCTGGACTCTAGGTTATCCGATTTAGATCGGTACCCACTGCGGCTTTCAGACTTGATTGTTCATCCTTTAGATACCGAAGTAGCCAGTCCTAAACTGGTTTGGGCTAGTAGCCCCGATTTAGTCCTAAAGGATATACCTAATGTTGGCTTTAGTGGTGATTATTTTCATAAACCTATGGAAGTTATGGATGGTCACGAAAAATACACTGGATCTGTAATGGCTATAGATCCCTCAGGAAGAGGCCAAGATGAAACCGCTTATGCTGTCGTTAAAATCCTCGCTAGTCAGTTGTTTCTTACAGCAGCCGGAGGTATCAAGGGTGGTTATGGGCCTAAAACCCTAGAAACCTTAGCCCATGTAGCTAAAGATAACCGGGTAAACTACATACTAATAGAAAGTAACTTTGGTGACGGTATGTTTGCCCAGTTGTTAAAGCCGGTTTTAACTAAAGTGAACTATAGTGTCTCTATAGAAGATATTAGAAACAACAAACAAAAAGAACTACGGATAATAGACACGCTTGAACCAGTATTAAACTCACATAAACTAGTAGTAGATCCTAGAATAATCAAGAGTGACTATGAATCCTATGGTACCTCAGGTATCGGGGAAGACCTTAGTTACCTCTTGTTTTACCAGATGTCAAGGTTAACCCGCGATAAAGGTTCACTAAGGCATGATGATCGTTTAGATGCTCTTAGCATGGCAGTCGGATACTGGGTTGAGCACATGGCTAGATCTCAGGACGAAGCCATTAAGGATATTAGAGAAACACGGATTCAAAGGGAACTCGATAGGTTTGCTGAAGGTGTTTTTGGGGGGAAACCTGAGGAGAATCTATGGGTTAAAGTTTAGTCTGTCAAGTAGTAGTTGGGTACTCTTGGAGAACTCCGGTTAATTTTGGTAAAAAAGTTCGAGAGGGTATTTCACGCTCGCGGCGTGTCGGATTACCCCCGTGATGCCCTGCGAATCCACTAAATATTCTGTGATTCTGCGCCATTTTTGGTTATTTGCCAGTCAACTTAAGTTTCGTTTTGTTTCTTGGGGAGATTGTGGTGTATCAGTCGATACATCTGTAATTTGCGCAGGGCATATATATAGAGGGGGGGTTAATCCGACTTAACACTATCATACTCTATAATAGTTTTGTTTACGCAAGCGTAAACAAGTAGTGTATAGAGTATTCGCCTCAAAATATCTTGACCAAGAAAGCCGAAGCTTCCCGTGAGACTTACGCTCATCATGTTTCTCATCAAGTTGTTATCGTTGAACTTGAAGAACATCACAACCACGCTCGCTAACCACGACAATCTCGTGTTGCTGCAAGCGACATCCCCGCGCAAATCTGGGTTTTGGGTACCCGCGCTTCGGCTTTCTTTGGCCCAAAATCGTTCCTTCGCCGGGTTTTACTCTTTTTTTTTATTTTGGATTCGAAGCCTGTCATTCTCCCTCCGTCGAACCAGTTGGTTGTCGTCTCGATTTTTCCTTCGTTTGTTTCTTTTTTCCATCTTTCTCCAGCGGGCCAACCGTCGCCCCGAGCCGTAGTTAGGGCCGACGGTTGGCCCGAAACCACTGGAGAAAGATAAAGATGAAAAAAGAAACAAACAAAGAAAAATCGGACGAAAACCAAATGGTTCTGTTGAGTCGGGAGAATGCCATTCTTCGAATCAAAAATGGTTGGGTTCACGTAAAACCCGGCGAAGGAACTGCATGGCCAAAGAAAGCCGACGCGCACCCAAAAGCACCAGATTGGCGCGGCGATGTCGTTTGTCCCTGCTGCAACACGAGATTGTCCATTGCCGGTTGGCTCGCCAAATCCATGAAGGTGATGTTCTTCAAGTTCTCCGACAAGCTGGCTTACCAGCTTGAACAACTTGATGAGAAGGAGACGTGGCTCCCGCATGATGAGCGCAAGTAATCCTCACGGGAAGCTTCGGCTTCCCCTTTTTGTCAATGTACGTATTGATTATTAGTTATACTATCATGACCCCTGACATAAAACTAAAATGAAAAAATCCATTAAAGATTGTATTACTCGCATGGAAATGCAACGAGCTACTAAATGCCTTGATGCAGCAACCGCTGAACACCTAACCATTGAGGTGATCCAAACTGCGGGACGCCACTTTGAACGACTGACATTAAACCCACGTTGCAAGGACTCAGCCGATGATCCTACACAATGGCCGTGTAAATCCGGATGTGGTTATCCCGAGTGTCCTGAAAGGTATGACCCAAGCATACTATTTGTTAATTGCTTAGAACTTGCATTAGACGATTGGGATATACCTTTACCGGAACCCACTTCCCATACCGAATGGTGTGACGACTACAAGGATTACGTTAGACAAGAAATTAAAGATATAAAAAAGCGTACTAATACAGCATACAGGAAAGGGTTACTATCATGAGTAGAATAGAAGAAGCTGAAGAATCCATAAGACATATCCAGAAACGTCTAGTGAAACTAGAAAACATAACTGCACTATGTAATACCTATCATCCTACATACGAACCACCTAAACCTAAAACACCTAAAGAAGTGAGGTTAGTATTTGTATTTGGAACCATCCTTATATTCTTACATATCATCCATCTATTAGTAACCACATGGAAATAACCAACTACTACTACTATCATGTCTTATCCCACCAAAATAACCGAAGAAGAACTAATAATTCTCCAAGCAGATAAAAAAGAAATACAAGCCATACTAGATAAACTCTACAAGGTATCCTTCGATACTGACTGGAAGGAATGGCAAGTTTATAATGACCATGGATCATGTTTTGGAGAATACACTCCAGATCATATCTACGCATTCCCCACCAAAGTAGAAGCAGAAGATTGTGCCTCCACATTAAGACAATGGCATCTAAACAGTCTTCATTCTTCCTATAGATCTCCTAAGTATCACCCTGAAATACCCAAATCCGAAGAACCCGTAATGAACAACAAAGGTCAACGCTGTAACTGTGAGGACTACCCTTGCTGCGGCTGTGACCCTCAATAGAGAAAGGAAAACATTGAACAACATAACCAAAATACTGGTTATAGACCCTCTAAAGAGGCGTATAACCAAGGAAACCATCGAGGAAGATGGATCAACCAAGCCATACGCTGCCAAATTAGGCTGTGAATGGATAACCGCCGGATTCCATTTTAAAAATGGAGATGTTTTGTTTGTAGATGATGAAGGTCTTATTAAGAAACAGCCTTCACTCAACTACTTTCATATTACCAACACTGAACAAGTGTTTGCAGGACGAGGTATCATCGTAGGAACCAGAGAAACATCTGAAGATCTGGTTAATACTGATGTTAAATCCACTGAATTGGAGGTTGCACTCAAAGTACAATTTCCTCCTATAGACAAGGATACACCAGCCAAACTTGAGTTAGCTTCTAAACTAGCTACTCTTTCAGTAAATGAACTAGGTACACTCGTAGTTCAAATAACCCAAGAACAACAACGAAACACTACCAATGACCAGAACTAAAAAGAAAAAGATTCTACAAAGAATCGCAAGAATGGAAGCTGAAGGTATGATGCTTCCTATAGCTACTAAAGATCCACTATCAGAAGGAGGTCTTTTAACCACTGCATTCAAAAACAGTCGACTACTAAATCATAGGGGCAACAGATTAGCTAATGCTCCTACTAACAACTTCGATACAGATGCAGTACTAGATTGGTTCGGAGCCGTATCAAAAGGCGACCTCCCTTCCTTCTTCCACAAAGCTATTGAAGCTGGAGTAGAACGTAAGCACGCTGTTGCTTGGAACCAGTGGAGAACCAACACTGACTTACTTAAAAGAGCTGCTAAACAAAAAGCAAAAAAGAAAGATCGTATCCAAGATTTCAAAGATAATTGGAATACGATGGAACCAGCCCGAGTAGGTAAATTCATACCAAACGGACAAGCCGTAGGATTAGAAATAGAATTCCTATGTATGTCCAAATGGTACTCAGCCAACAACATCGATGATCCCCAAGAAGGACATTGGGACTCACACGAAAAAGACTTCATACCAAACAATGATCTATATGGAGTAAGTTGGGGTTACGATTGTAGCCTACGAACCAGTGAAGATTATCACTACCATAAAGGACAAGAAGTTCGCATATTACTGAACAACAACAAATGGTTCAGGCTTCACAAACTACTTGCTCATCTAAAGCAACAAAGATGTGAAGTAAACAAAACCTGTGGTCTTCATGTCTGGTTAGATACCAGAGGTTCCAGCGAACACAATGTAGTAACCCAATGTCGCAGACTTGAATCTGCATTACCTTGGTTAAAATACATTGTACCAAAAAGTAGAAGAAGTAATACTTATTGTGAACTTCTCTACTCTAAAAGCATGAAGTATGCAGCTATTAATCATCACGCATTCAGGCGTCCTGCTTTAGAAGTAAGACTTCACTCTAGCAGTCTAAATGCAACCAAGATAATTCGATGGATTGAATTACTACAATTCATTCGACATAACTACACACACCTAAAAACAATGGATTCTCTTCTAAACTCTAAAGCACCTAACACTCTTAAGAAATGGGTACTTAGAAGATTCGATGAATTGAATCCACCAGATCCAACAATTGCTGAACCAGATTGTTCTAGTGAACAAATATCCGAAAGGACTGATATAGAACCACAAGCTACACCACGTAATAACCTACCACCACTACCAACCAGAACTAACTAACTATCATGTGTCAAATAATTGGAATAAGTAATATCACTGGCTTAACTCGCCAAGAAATTAATACCATTGCTCTAAAATCCAAGGAATTGGTTCGTAGCCAAAAAGATGGATTTGGATGGTGCTATGCCACCAAGCCTCGTAATGGAACTAATCATCACAACTACTACTGTGAAAAATATGTAGATCCTATCAACTTCAAAGGTATTGGAAGTGTAGGATTTAGTAAACGACACCTAAGATCTCTAACAAATGCAATCAATATGCCCATGTTAAGTAGTGGACATCCAGATGCACCCAATGGAGGTTTCTTAGCTCATGGACGTATAGCAACTAACTCCAAGAACATTGTTAATACACATCCATTCCGAAAAAGGAATTGGGCATTAGTTCACAATGGAGTTGTAGACCTAGCATGGGATGCTGACGATAAAGAAGATGTAGCCACTCTAAGAGACTCAGGGTACAACTTGAAAACTCTATCAAAGAGATATTCAACCTGTGATTCAGAATGGTTACTAAACACATACATTCATGGCAAAGGTCATCACGACTGGCAAAACCTCTTAGAAGGCTATGCTGCTACATTATCTATTGCACCCGATGGTACATTCATCGCTGCCAAAGATGATTCAGCACCACTCTTTCTAAGTGTTATTCCAGAGCTAAACAATGGAGCTATCATATTCGGCACTGCACCACACTTTGCAAATGAGCTTGCTAAATCAATAGGTTTATCATGCACACCGTCCTTTGCTATTAACAAATGCACTGCCATAACTATATCTCCCTTAGGTAAAATCAAATTAGAACAATTTGAACCTATGTGTGTCGTTACCAACAACATTGGATTCCAGAAAAAATCAGAAAAAGCATTTGGCTGGAACTCATCTAAAAACAAAACATCCGACACTTACGCCAGATACGAAAGATCATCCGGTGGTTATAGACCACATAAGGCTGATGTAATCCCTAGTAATCCTAATGAATCTTATTGGATTAAAGAGAAAGAAAACCTTAAGCAAGGAGACTTGCTATAATGTATTACAAAAAAGAATCTGATTTAAGTCATATACTATTATTTATAATCATATCTTTTTTAGTAGCTATAGCAGTGTATTCTTTTATGCGTTGTTTTGAATCTGATGAAGATTACAAATATAGAAATAGATACAGAAAGTATGATCCTATAAAACAAGAACAACAATGGGATATACAATCTAAAGACTAACATTCAGTCTTACTCCTGGCATTCAGCTAGGAGTAAGATTTTAATTAGTAATCCTCGTGGATGGAATGCGGTTTAGGTTTTCACCACATTCATCATCTTGGAAAGGACTAATGGAACAAGCAGAGTCTTTCTCTCTGCCTCTGTTCCAACTAATTACTATCATTTTTTTTTTCATTTCAATCAAACCAATAAATAAAATACTATCATGCCTCGTCAGCTTTTAATGAAAGAATTGACATACTGCATACTCGGTGCCACTGTCCATTTTTATGGGAGACACCAAAGACAGAAAGTACAAGGACGAATACAAAGGATTTCATGGTAAACCCTTACAAATAAAGCGAAGAGCTCAACGTAATAAGGCAAGGGCGGAGATGAAGAAGAAGCGGGGGGCGGCGGCTATCGCTGGTAAGGATGTACATCACAAGCGACGTAACAAGCGCGGCAACCTCAGTAATTCGATGGCTAACCTGACCATTAAATCTAAGTCTTCAAACAGGGCTCAGAATTCATGAGTGAAGACTTAGAATTTCCAAAAGCTCCACGGGGAGCCACCTCAGTAAAGTTGTCTGTCGGTAAGTACAAGAAAGCTATAGTCTCGGTAAAGGATCGGGACACATTGCGTGGAGTAGAGGGTGTTTTGCAGTATGGAAAACTAAAGTTTGGTAGGTTGTTTCACCCAATGGGAGATACTTACAAATGGGATGGAACTAAGACTACAGGAATTTATAACCCTATGGTTAACAAGTAATACTAGTGATTGTGCTCTTCAACCTCCTTGACAATCATTGGTAGCCCCTGCAAGTCGTTAACCATAGGGTTCTTCTTTAGAATTATGGAAGAAGTTGAGATGGTAAAACTGGGGCGTGAAAGTTTTCACGCCAAGATTTCTAAATCAAGAACCAAGAAGCAAGAATCCACAACACCTTATGGCAAGGCACTAGCTCAAGGAGCTATACCTCATCTTGTCGCTGGTATTGAGGATTGGTTTTCTAAACAGAATAAGCCGGGGTACAATTACCATACTGCAGTGCAGCTTGTTGATGTTCCCCCAGAAGTTCTGGCTGACTTAACTCTTAGGGTTATTCTGGATTCAATATCTTCGAGCCAACCCTTAGCAGCTACAGCGATAAAACTAGGAGCATTCTTTGAAGAAGAAGTTCGGCTTAGATCTGTGAAGAAGACACACCCGGCTATGTGGAAAACCTTGAAGTCTTCCATAGATAAACGTGTGGGATTCTCTTACAAGAAGCAGTCAAGTAGATCTTTGCAGGGAAGACTGGGTGTTAGCTGGGAAAGCTGGACTATAGATACCAGATGTAAAATAGGATCTGCCTTCATCAATCTCTTTAGGAAATATACGGGATTGATTGAGTTGATTTCTATTCCGAAAGAAAAGAATAAGACTGTTTACCATATTCAGCCTACCGATAAGACACTGGACTGGATCTCTAACTACAAGGACTTCCATCAAGATCTTAATCCTATTTATTTGCCATCTAAAAATAAGGAAGGATATGTGACGCTGGATTTCTCCTTAATAAAGGAGAGCTCTTCCAAGAAAGCCGGGGCTACCATTGAAAACTCAAACATGGTTGTTCCGTTGATGGCCATGCGAAAACTAAAGAACACTGCATGGAGAATTAACAAAAAAGTATTGGAAGTAGCTGAATACTTCTGGAAGAACAATTACTCTGTGGCTGACTTCCCTCCTAACTTTAGAGATTTGTTGCCTCCTAAGCCTGTAGATATAAGTACAAATAAAGAAGCTAGGACTGAATGGAGACGGAAAGCTGCCAAGTATTACCGGGATGATCTGAAGTATAGATCTTCTAGGCTCACAATTTCAAAGATTCTGTGGGTTGCAGACAGCTACAAGGATGTAGATACTTTTTATTTTCCACACCAATTTGATTTCAGGGGTAGACTGTATGCTGTCCCTAGCTTTCTTAATTTTCAGGGATGCTCTCTAGCCCGTGGATTGCTGGAGTTTTCTAAGGGACAACCCTTGTCCCACTCCAGTGGAGAACATTGGCTAAGGAAGACTGGCCCTGCCCTGTTTGCAAATACAGTGGAACCTCAGGCTGTAAAGTTGTGGCTGCAGAGGCACGAGCATCTTATAGAAGAGACAGCCCTGAATCCGACCTCCAATCTATGGTGGGCTAATGCAGAAAAGCCTTGGGAGTTCTTGGCGTGGATCTTTGAGTACCACAAACACATGACCAACACGCTAGAACTTAGCCATCTACCGATAACCGTAGATGCCTCAAACAATGGACTCCAGTTGTTATCCTTGATTCTTAGAAATAGACAAGGAGCCAAGGATACCAACTGTATTGATGGGGATAACCCTAGTGATGTTTATGGTATTATCCTTAAAGACCTGAGCCAAAGATTAAAGGGGAATACTATAGGAGAGCTATGGTTATCTATAGGTATCTCTAGGAAGCTGGTAAAAAGCATCATAATGACAATACCCTATGGGTGTACTAGGTACAGGGCTACCCAGATTATCCTAGAGTGGTATAGGGACACTGAATCTGAAGTCTTCCATAATCAAGCTGTCTCAGCCTGTGAATACTTAGGGAGTACTATCATAAAAGCGTTTGCTGAGCGGTATGAGCCCTTTTTTGACCTTATGGGGTGGATGGAGAGATTGGCCGGCTCAATGAGCTCTGCTCTGGAATGGCTGTCGCCCAGCGGGTTTCCAGTAAAACAGGATTACAGAAAATCAACACCTCACAAGGTGAGATCCATGCTCTTTGGGAGGATGCGGAGCCTCACCTACAGGAAGGATCAAAAGCAGCTAGATAAAGCCAAGATGGGGCGAGCGTTCGTCGCCAACTTCATTCATAGCTTGGATGCCGCTGTTCTTCACAAGGCTCTCCATGAGGCTAAGGGCGTAGGCTCAGTAGCTACCATCCATGACGCCTTCACTACCCATGCGTGTGATGTTGATGCTCTTATATCGGCCATAAAGAAATCCTATGTTGCAATATTTTCAAGCGATCCTGAGCGTTTTTGGAGAAAAATTTTTACGCCGCAAGTGCTTGATGATGAGGCATTTAGTGACCTAATGGAGACTTACATGGGAATAATCGGTGATTTTTCTGTTGACGAAATTTTCACAGCAAGGTATATGTATCGCTGACTTGCAGGGGAAAACGCCCTGCGCAACATTAATAACGTTCGAATAACATATTGCTATGAGTGACGCACAAAACAATCAAATGACCACGCCTACTGGCATCGCAGTGTACCCACGCTTGACTGAGCCTGACTACAAGTTCAACCCTGAGGGGATGTTCAGCGTAGTGCTTAGGATTCCTGAGGCTACAGCTCGACCACTAATCACTGCTCTTGAGGAAAAACTAGATACTTTCTGGGAAGAGCAGAAAAAGCTGAAGAAAAAGCCCAATCTTAAGAAGGCTGATCTTCCCGTTAAGCCTGCCGTAGACGACGAAGGCAACGAGACGGGTGAGTGGGACTTCAAGTTCAAGATGAAGCACAACGTGGTGACACAGAGCGGCAAGAGCTGGACTCAGCGTCCTAAATTGTACGACTCACAACTACGAGGTTTTGAGGGTACTGGTATTGGTGGCGGTAGTGAGTTGGTTGTGAACTTTGTTCCCTCCACTTACTACACTCCCGCTCTGGGTTGTGGGGTAACGTTTAGGCTTAACGCCGTACAGGTGATTAAGCTTAAGGAGTATGTCTCCAAGAATCGCCCTGAGGACATGGGTTTCTCAGCGACAAAGGGAGGCTACGTTGCCGAAGAAGATTCTTTGGTTGATAACACCAAGAAAGAGGGGGCGACTGAAGCACCCAAGTCTTTGGCAGAGGCCACCAGTGCTGACGAACTGTGAAAAGGTTCCGATCTCACTACGAGGCATTCATCGCTGCCCGTCTGAAAAATGGCGGGTGGCGGTATGCCTACGAACCAAAAACTATAAAATATATTAAGCCAGAGCAGCACTGTAGTTATTTGCCTGACTTTTATTTACCGGATACTGATATTTATATTGAAGCCAAGGGATTGTTTTCCTCTAAGGACAGAAAGAAGCACCTGTTAATACAAGAGCAACACCCTGAGTTTGACATAAGATTTGTATTTCAAAACTCTAAGCTTCCAATCAATAGCAGATCCAAAACAACTTGTGGACAGTGGTGCGATAAGCACAATTTTAAATGGGCGCACAAGGTTATTCCTGAGGAATGGCTGACGGGGGAGAGACTAGACCATGAACGAGCACAATGAAACTACTGATTCAACCTTTTTAAGACATGAACCATGCGAACAATGCGGGTCGTCGGATGCCAAGGCAGTCTATGACGACGGACACACCTACTGCTTCAGTTGTGAGTCACACAACAACGGGAGTGAAACAGGTTCACTTGATGAAGACCAAAGATCTCGCAAAAGCTTTAGAGGGAGCGGATACGAAGAAGGCTCATTTATCAAGGGAGCGATTACGAACCTTCCTAAAAGGGGTTTGACTATTGAAACTTGCCACCGCTGGAATTACCAGACTGGGCAGTACGGGGGAAGGCCATGTCACATAGCTAATTTCATGGACAACAAAGGTAATGTGGTCGCTCAAAAGCTGCGCTTACCGAACAAGAATTTCTTGGTTGTAGGAGATATTAGTTCAGCGGGACTCTATGGTTCTCACTTGTGGAACAGTGGAAAAAAGCTGGTCATTACTGAGGGTGAGCTGGATGCCTTGTCGGTGTCTCAGATTAACGAGCACCGCTGGCCCGTGGTGTCGCTTCCTAATGGGGTTAGCAGTGCCAAGAAGGTAGTAGCTACTAATTTAGAATACCTAAATCGGTTTGAAGAAATTATCTTCATGTTCGATAACGATGAGGTAGGTCAGAAGGCGGCTGATGAGTGCTGTGGAGTGCTGCCTGTAGGTAAAGCTAAGATAGCCATGCTTCCATTGAAGGATGCCAATGAGATGCTGGTATCCAAGAGGGCTGCTGAAGTAGTCCAAGCAATCTTTAATGCCAAGGTCTACAGGCCCGATGGTATTCTGGATGGCAAGGATTTGTGGGATGAAGTTACCAAGGAGATTAAATCTGATGGACACCCCTATCCTTGGGAGGGACTGAATGGATTAACACATGGTATACGCAGGGGGGAGATAGCTACCTTTTGTGCTGGGTCAGGCACAGGTAAGTCCCAGATATGCAAGGAGATTGCGCTAGATTTAGTCCTTAGGGATGAAGCTGTAGGTTATATAGCCTTGGAGGAGAATGTAAGGCGCACCTCCTTGGGTGTCATGGGTATGTACCTTAATAAACCCCTACACCTAGATCCTTCAGCGGCTACTACTGAAGAAAAACGTAAGGCTTTTGAGCACACTGTGGGGTCTGGAAAGTTTTTTCTGTATGACCACTTCGGCTCTATGGACACCTCTAATTTGTTAAATCGAATTAGGTTTATGGTTGCTGGGTGTGGGTGCCATTACATTTTTCTAGATCATCTGTCTATTGTGGTGTCAGGGCTGGAAGGTGGAGATGAGCGGCGGCTTATTGATAATACTATGACCAAGCTCAGGTCTTTGGTGGAAGAACTAAAGTTTTCTCTAATCTTGGTGAGCCACCTTAAGCGTCCTGAGGGAAGAGCGCACGAAGAGGGAGCAAATACTAGCCTGAGTCAACTCAGGGGATCAGCCGGAATAGCTCAGCTTAGTGATATAGTTATGGGTCTTGAAAGGGATCAGCAGGACGAAGACAACGGCAACACCATGAAGGTGCGTGTGCTGAAGAACCGCTGGTCAGGGCAGACGGGGGTAGCCTGTGAACTCTACTATTCTCACGATACAGGGCGACTTCGAGAGGAAGTTTGGACAGACGACAGCACATCTTCTGGAGGAGAATTGTAGTGAGTAATTACATCTTTGATATAGAAACTAACAATCTCTACCCCAAGGTCAGTCGTATGCACTGCATGGTGCTGGCTGACTCGGATACAGGGGAGGTCTATAGGTACAACAATGAGTCTAAAGGCAGTCCGTCTATAGATGAGGGGCTGGCTCGACTTAGTACAGCCGATACCATTATTGGTCATAATGTTATTGGGTTTGATCTTCCCTGTATCCAAAAACTTACTGGGTGGGTGCCTCCTGAGAGTGTCAAGATTCGGGATACTCTGGTGTGCAGTCGGCTTATCTACACCAACATGATGGAGAGAGACATTGTTCAGAGTAGGAAGGCTTCTGAAGATGAGTTTCCATTGAAGATGGCTGGTAAGCACAGCTTAAAGGCTTGGGGCTACAGGCTTGGCATTCTAAAGGGACTTTATCTGGAGAGTCATGGCTTTGATGTGTGGACTGAAGAACTAGAAGACTATTGCGAGCAGGATGTACTAGTCACGCAGCGGCTATGGAAAGAGTTCGAAAACCAAAAGTATTCTGAGGTTTCGCTGGAACTAGAACATAGGTTTGCAGCGATAATGTTTGAGCAGGAGCAACATGGTTTTTGTTTTGATGTTCAAAAAGCCAACGCGCTTTATGCAGATCTTGCTACGGAAAAGATAACTCTGGATCAAGAGATGCAGGATGTGTTTCCGCCCAAGGAAATCCAGATGAAGATGACTTTCTGGAGGGCGGGTAACGTTCTGTTCGATACCAAGAGTGCAGCTAAGGCGGCGGGTCACAAGGACAGTGCTATAGAGCGTGGCCCTAATAAGGTGAAGAGGATACCCTTTAATTCGGGGAGCAGGGATCACATTGCTGAGCGACTGCAGCAGCTTGGGTGGAAACCCAAGGATTACACGGAAGGAGGTAAACCTAAGGTTGATGAAACAATTCTCACTGGGTTGCCTTATCCAGAAGCTCAAATGCTTGCCAAAATTCTGACACTTCAGAAAAGGATGGGTCAGTTGGGAGACGGGCGGGAAAGCTGGTTAAAGCTGGAATACAGAGGGCGGATACACGGTCATGTGGTAACTAATGGAGCAGTTACAGGAAGGTGTACCCATCGCCACCCAAACATGGCACAGGTTCCCCGCGAAGGTAGGTACAGGGCTTTATTTAAAGCTACTGATGGTAAGGTGTTGGTGGGTTGTGATGCGAGTGGGCTAGAGCTACGATGCTTGGCTCACTACATGAATGATGAAGAGTACACTCGTAAGCTGTTGGATGAAGACATTCATACAGTTAACCAAGAAGCTGCTGGGTTGCCTACCAGAGATAATGCCAAGACCTTTATCTATGGGTTTCTCTATGGAGCGGGTAACGAAAAGATAGGCCAGATCATAGGTAAAGGCAGCACTGAGGGTAAACAGATACGAGAAAAGTTTCTGAAGTCCTTACCAAGTCTGGGAGTTTTGAAGCAAAAAATTTCCAAGGCTTTAGAAAATAAGAATTGGCTGAAGGGGCTGGACGGTAGGCAACTTCATGTACGGAGTGAACACTCCGCTCTCAACACGCTGCTACAGTCAGCGGGTGCTGTTGTAATGAAGCAAGCTACTGTGCTGCTATACGATAAGCTTGTGAAGATAGGGATGGAACCCGTTGATGATTTTATGTTTGTGGCCCACGTTCACGATGAATTTCAAGTGGAGTGTTGGCCTGAGTTGTCCCAGCAAGTAGCCGATGCAGGGGTAGCATCCATTAGGGAAGCAGGGGAATGCTTTAAGTTCCGCTGTCCTCTAGATGGAGAGTCCAAGATTGGACACACATGGGCTGAAACACATTAACTAGGAGGTAACATGACTCAACAATTGTTCTACTACACCAAGGATATAGATGTAGAGAAGTTAGAGGAAGCGGTCTGTGCTGAGTTCAGTATCGAGCGCAAAAACTTAAGGGAACAGTGTAGAAAGTATGACTATGCTAAGGCCCGACAGATGGTATGGAAGATTCTTAGGGATGAAGGATACAAGTATGTCACTCTAGGAAGGATGTATAAGAGAGATCATGGAGCTATTATATCTGGAGTTAAATCCATTTCTAATGCCATTGAGGTCAACCGTGTTATTGGGGGTAAGTACCAGAAAGTGAGGTCATTATTTCGATGAATCACACCAGCGATATTCTTTTAATAGATGGAGACATTGTAGGTTACAAGGTTGCGTCAGCTTGTGAAGAGGCTGTGCATTGGGGTAACGATCTATGGACTCTCCATGCAGACGAGCGTGAAGCTAGGAACCAAGTAGATCTATGGATAGAAACTATACTCATGGAGCTAAGGGCTACTAAGGCAGTTGTTTATTTGTCTGACAAACAAAACTTTAGAGCTGGCTTCTTTCCAGAGTACAAGGCTCAACGTAAGAGCAAGCGTAAGCCTATGGTTTTGAATGCGCTGCGGGATCACATGACTAAGGAGTGGGATGCTGTTACTACATTTAACATGGAGGCTGATGATTTACTGGGCATCGACTCAACTCAAGAACGAGAAGACAAGGCTACTATAGTTAGTATAGATAAAGACTTCAGATCTATACCGGGTTTTCTGTACAACCCAGATAAACCTGAGGATGGTATTGTAGAAATAACTGAGGAAGAAGCTAACGACTGGCACCTGTATCAAACTCTGGTTGGTGATGCTAGTGACAATTATAAAGGGTGTCCCAGTGTAGGCCCAAAGAAAGCAGAGCAGATTCTTGAGAAGGGAGAAACTTATGTTGATAAGTGGGACGCTGTGTGCAATGCTTTTGATAAGGCTGGGCTTTCGTCTAAGCACGCACTGACTCAAGCTAGAGTAGCTAGGATCTTGAGGAATGAAGACTACGACAATGATACAGGAGCAATTAAGCTGTGGAATCCCCCGAAGTAAAGAAGGCTCTCCTAGTAGGACTGGTAGGACGAGCAGGAAGCGGTAAGGATACTGCGTTCTGCCTCATGCGTGAGGTACTTAGGGGAAAGGAGGTAGTTAGAGTTGCCTTCGGAGACGAAGTTAAGAAAGAGCTCGCAGATAACACGGGTGTTCCTTTCGATACCATAGTAGCGAAGAAGAAATATTTTCGTAAGAAGCTGCAGTATTGGGGTACGGAGTACAGAAGAAGTCAGGATGAAAACTACTGGATAAATAAAATAAAAAAAGAGGTAGACTTCTTGATGGAGGTCAGCGATGTGGTAGTGGTGACTGATGTTAGGTTTCTCAATGAAGCTGACTTTGTTAAAGAACGTGGGGGAATAATAATTAAGATCACTTCTCCAGAAAATCGGTTACTTAAGTCAGCACATCTATCTGAGATGGGGCAGGAGTCTATAACTCCTGACTGGCTGCTCCCTAATATGGGAGAACTCTCTGATATGGCTCAAGGGCTACAGTTTATAATGAATGAAAATGGATTCTGAATATCAAGATTTCCCGTTGATAAGTGAACATCTTATTGAGGCTCTGGATTCGCGCTTTCCAGAAAGAGTACCAGATGGTGATGATTTATCTTCAATTTGTCGTTTACAAGGACAGGTTTCGGTAGTAAGACTGCTTAAAGAAGTGCGAGATACTCAAGTTGAATCTAATTTAGTAACGAAAGGATGAGTCATGTGTTTTGGAGGAGGAGGAGGATCAATACAACCACCGCCAGCACCGCCAGCACCGCCTCCGGCTCCTACGCCAGTTAGGACAACAAGCTTAAGGCCGCGCTCAAAGACTGTTAAGACTAGGGAGGGAGCACAAAGACCTCGTGGAGCAGGAAGGCGTAGCATGGTTATTCCTAAAAGAACTACAGGTGTTCAATATACTTCTAGTGGTACTGGAGTGAGCATTTAATACTGCCATGCACATACCCTCTATAAGAACTTTTTATCAGAAATGTGAGGATGAACGAAAGTTGTTCCTCAGCAGGGCGCGTGAAGCTGCAGAACTCACGCTTCCTTATCTGATTCCGCCAGAGGGTCACACGGAGTCTACTACATATCCTACTCCCTTCCAAGGGATGGGTGCAAGGGGTGTCAACAACCTGTCTAGCAAGCTCTTGTTAGCATTGCTTCCTCCTAATGCTCCGTTCTTTAGATTGGTAGTAGACTACTATGCTATGGCTGGTGAGGGGGTTCAAGTTGATGAAGTTAAAGTAGAGATAGAGCAAACTCTGGGGCAAGTGGAGCGATCAGTACAAGCTGAGTTTGAAGCCAGCAACATAAGAACTATTGTATTTGAGGCTTTAAAGCATTTGATTGTTAGCGGGAATTCTCTCTTATTCGTTCCTGACGATAACAATATAAGAGTGTATGGGTTAGATAGCTATGTAGCCAAGAGAGATCCTAGTGGAACGGTGTTGGCTGTTGCTACTAAAGAATCTATATCTCCAGATATATTAGATGATGATGTAAAAGCGTTTGTTCTAGGATCTGAGTACAATTCTCCCGATGAGAGCGGTACTTCTTATCCTACAGGTAACACAAATTTTATTGATCTTTATACTTGTGTTCACAGGGACAGAAATAGGTGGGCAGTTTTTCAAGAGATAAATGGAGTAGAGGTTCCCGGCACACGAGGTACATATCCTCTAGATAAGAGTCCCTACATCCCCCTAAGATTCACTAGGATCGACGGTGAAAGTTATGGCCGAGGATTTATTGAGGAATACTTAGGAGATCTTCGAAGTCTTGAGGCTCTAACTCAGGCTATTGTAGAGGGCTCGGCAGCAGCAGCTAAGATGTTGTTTCTTGTTAATCCTAATGGAACCACGCGCTTAAAGACTTTAGCTCAGTCTTCTAATGGAGCTATTGTTCAAGGCAATGCTGATGATGTTTCTGTGCTACAGGTAAACAAGTTCAATGATTTTAAAGTAGCATACGATGTAATAGGTATGGTTAAGGAACGCTTGAGCTTTGCCTTCTTAATGAACACGGCAATCCAACGTCAAGCTGAGAGGGTTACTGCTGAAGAAATTAGGTACATGGCTCAAGAACTTGAAGATGTAATGGGTGGTGTTTATTCTGTGTTGTCTCAAGAATTTCAGCTTCCTCTTGTGAACAGAGTAATGGATAAGATGCAGAAGAAGAAGCGTCTCCCTAAGATTCCTAAAAAACTAGTTAAGCCTACTATTGTAACTGGACTAGAGGCTTTAGGAAGGGGCCATGATTTAAATAAATTAGATGTTTTTGTTAGGGGTGCCGCTGAGATACTTGGCCCAGAGTTTCCAACCTATGTTAGAATGTCAGATTACTTAAAGCGAAGGGCTACTTCTATAGGCATAGATACCGCAGGATTGATTAAGACTGAAGAAGAGATCATGGCTGAAAAGCAGCAAGCTATGCAGCAGCAAGCTATGCAGCAAGCTATCGGCCCCGGTGTGAACGCACTGGGAGGTATGGCAAAAGAAACCGCAAAGACTATGACGCAAGAAGCACAACAACAACAACCAACCGGGGAACCCCCACCACAATAGATAGGTAAAGTATGGCTGAGACATTCACGTTCACTGAAGAACCCACCGGAGCAGACGCTCCTCAAGTTGAAGAGACACAACAAGATAGACCTGAAGGACTTCCAGAGAAGTTTAATAGTGTAGAAGATCTAGCTAAGTCTTATTCAGAATTGGAATCAAAACTAGGAGAGTCTCCCTCCTCTGAGGAAACCACTGAGGAAGCTTCCGATGAAACATCCCAAGAACAGGTTGAAAATATTATAGGTATAGATTCTTTTGAAAAGTACCAGACGGAATACTTTGAAAATGAAGGTCAGCTTAGTGAGGAGTCTTACAAAGACCTCTCAGAAAAACATAATTTTTCTAAAGAGTTAGTAGATTCTTTTATTAGAGGGCAGGAGTCTCTTAGAAAAGAAAGTATGTCAGAAGTTTTTAACACAGTAGGGGGTGAAGCCAATTATACTAAGGTAATAGAGTGGGCTTCAGAAAACCTTACTGATGCGGAAGTAGATTCTTATAATAATACCGTTACTGGTGGAGATATGAGTTCAATAAAGCTGGCGTTAGGCGGGCTGTTCTCTAGGTATGCTTCTGAAAATGGTACAGAGCCTAATCTCTTAAAAGGAGGAAAGGCTGCGGGTGTTGGTGGCTATGAATCAAAACAACAAATGATTGATGACATGGCAAAACCAGAGTACCAGAATGATCCAGCGTTCAGACTTATGGTAGAACGTAAGTTAGCAGCTACTCCAAGTTCTGTAATTTAGGGGTTGACGCTTCCTTTATTGTAGGCTTATTTACAACTAAGCCAACATTAGGTTGACGTTTTATTAGCCCTACTACGGTGGGACAACTAATCCTAAACGCATCTCACGGTTTGCCGATCATTCTTATGGAATGATGAGTGACAAGCTATGTTGTGTGACACATTTGATTGACAAATTAAACAAGGATTAAGTTATGGCTGATGCAACACCATCAAGGTTAGGCCAAATCAACGCCTCTGGCGATGTTAAGGCTATTTTCCTCAAGAAATTCGCGGGTGAAGTGCTGACTACGTTCGAACAAACGAACGTGATGAAGGCTCTTCATACCATTCGTACCATTAATAATGGTAAGTCGGCTCAGTTCCCTGTGACTGGTACAGCAACCGCTGGATACCATGTTGTGGGTCAAGATCTGATTAATTCCTCCAATAGCGGCGGCATTCAACAGATCAAGCACGCTGAGAAAATCATCAACATTGACGAGCTATTGGTTGCTTCAACCTTTATCGCCAATCTTGACGAGCTTAGGAACCACTACGATGTTCGCTCGATTTACTCGCGTGAACTAGGAATGGCTCTGGCCAATAAGTTTGATCGGCAAGTTATCCAGACTCTTCTGCTTAACACTGCCACTTACGATGGCTCTGGTATTGCTACTCCTGCTACTGCAACCGTCACTGGAAACAAGAATGCCAGTGCAGTTTACAGTGCTGCGGGTACTGATTCAGATGACAAGAGGTTCCTAGGTGCTACTGGTGCTGGCACCATGAATACTGACGGTCTGTATTTGGCGAAAGCCATTTACGCAGCGGCACAACTTCTCGACGAGAAGGACGTTCCCGCTTCTGACCGTTATTGTATCGTGAGTCCGCAACGGTACTACAACCTCATCCAAGCTGAGACAGCTTCGGGTAACAACCTCCTCACAATCAATCGTGATTGGGATGGCCAAGGTTCGTACGCTCGTGGCACGGTGGCTCAAGTTGCTGGTGTTACTGTGGTTAAGAGTAACCACATTCCAGCGGCTGATGTTGCCTCGGAAACGGGTCAAGCCAACACCTACCATGCTACATTCGGTGCCAATATTATGGGCTGTGTGTTCCATAAGAGTTCTGTTGGTACGGTCAAGCTGAAGGATCTCTCTACTGAGAGTGAGTACCAGATCCAGCGTCAGGGTACGCTTATGGTCGCCAAGTATGCCATGGGTCATGGCGGTTTGCGTCCAGAGTGCTCCGTTGTACTGATGAATAACGACGACAGCTAATCTCTGCTGCCTCGATACACTGGGGGGAGTCCTAACTGGACTCCCTCCTTTTTTTGTTGTAATTTGGAGAGTCTAAATATAAGGAGTTACTATGTCTTTAGGTAAAACGACTAGATTAGAAGCGATTAACACGATGCTTGGATTCATTGGGGAAGCTCCGATGAATAGCCTAGAAGACAATACGGGAGTTGGGGATTCTCCAATTGCTGAACAAATACTAGATGAAATATCTAGAGAAGTCCAAGGTCAGGGCTGGGAATTCAACACTAACTATGACGAAGAACATACACCGGATTCTAATAAAGAGATTATTCTTAGTGAGAATGTTATTAGAGCGGACGTAAAGGTAAGTCAGTATCCTAATGTTGATGTGTCTCTCAGGGGAAAGAAGCTGTATAATCGTGCTGATAATACTTTTGAATTTGATGATCCCATAAAGTTAAAGGTTGTTTCTGTGGTTCCTTGGGATGATCTTCCTGAACCAGCTAGGAGATACATCACATTGAGGTCAGCTCGCATCCTTCAGGATAGGCAAGTAGGTTCAACCGAGTTGACCCAACTGGGAATTAGAGAAGAAGTGGCGGCTTTAGCTGCCCTTAGGGAATACGACGCTGAATCTGCTGATTATTCTATATTTGATTCTCATCTGCCAGCACATACAATTAGCGACTACCGCAGAACTACAGCTTACTAATGCCTTTAATCAATACAACTATTCAGAATCTGCTGAATGGTGTGTCACAACAAGCAGATTCCCAAAGGTTCCCTAGCCAAGCTCAGGAACAGATAAACGGATTGTCCAGTCCAGTAGAAGGACTCTCTAAGAGGAACCCTACAGAGCATATTTCTAAAGTTTTTTCATCGGTTCCTACCAATGTTTGGTCAGAGGCTTTAAACAGGGATGCGACTGAAAGGTATATGGTTACTGTTAGGAACAGTAGTTGGAAGACATTTACTGCAACTAATGCTACAGATTTATTTACCAGTGCTGCCCATGGGTACTCCGATGGAGAGGCGGTTAGGCTTTATACGGCTGCGGGAACGCTGCCTTCGGGTGTAGTAGCGACTGCTCGGTACTACATTATAAGTAGTACTACCAATACTTTTCAGCTTTCGACCACTAGCGGTGGGTCTGCCGTGGCTCTTGCTGACGACGGAAGCGGGACACTTAGTGTAGGTTTAGATCCTATTTCCGTAGTAGATGTGTTAACTGGAACTGAGAAAACAGTAACCACTACAAACTCTGCAAATTATCTGGTAGCTACCACTCCTTCCTCTACCTTTAAATCTACCAGTATCGCTGATTATACTTTTATTTCTAATACATCTAAAACTGTAGCGATGAGTTCTACTACTTCTACAGATACTCGTTACAGAGCTTATGTTTATATTAAACAAGGAGACTATGGTACTGACTACCATATTGAATTAGATGGAACGAGGTATTCCCATGCGACTGACACTGGAGCTAATAGAGACTACATAGATTCAGAGTATATCGCAGAGCAGCTTCATACAGCCCTCGGTACTCCTTCTGGTTTTGATACTCCTGTTATAAATGGTTCTACTATAGAAATAAAAAAGACAGATGGATCAGATTTCGAAATAACTACTCACGATGGCTTGAATGATTTGGCTATGAAAGCCATTAAATTCGATGCTCCTGAGTTTTTAGATTTACCTTTGTACTGTAGAGACGGAACCATTTGTAGAGTGCAAGGTTCAACCGAACAGAATAGTGATGATTATTATGTAAAGTTTACATCCAATAGCCCTACTAACGAGCCCTTTGGGGAAGGCTACTGGACTGAAACAGTTGAGCCGGGTATTGAGTACAAATTAGATGCCTCTACCATGCCTCATACGTTGATTAGAGAATCTGATGGTAACTTTACTTTTAAAGAAGTGCCATGGTTTGACATGGATTCTGGAGATACAACTACTAATCCAAACCCTAGTTTTGTAGGTTCAACTATAAAAAATGTTGTTCTCTTTCGAGATAGACTGGGGTTTCTCTCAGGAGAAAACATTAGTTTATCTGAAACTGGGGAGTATTTTAATTTCTTTAGAACTACAGTCACTCAGCTTCTTGGGTCAGATCCTGTAGATGTCAGGGCTAGTCATAACAAAGTTTCTATCCTGCGGGATGCACTACCGTTTAACAGAAACCTTATTTTATTTTCAGATAGGACTCAGTTCATGTTAACAGGTGGTGATGTACTTAGTCCTTCTACTGTGTCTATTAGTCAAGAAACAGAATTTGAAGTAGACAATACAGCTTCACCTGAGTTAAGCGGAAGGAACATCTATTTTCCTTTTACTAGGGGAGACTACAGTGGATTAATGGAATACTTCATTAGTCCTGACACTGAACAGATGGATGGTCAGGATGTAACTTCTCACATACCAAAGTACATTGCTGGTTCTATAAAGAAAATAACTGCCAGTTCCTCTGATCCTACCATAGTACTTACCTCTGCGTCTTATAGCTCAGGATTTTTTGTCTACAAGTATATGTTTAATGGGAGGCAGAAGCTCCAATCCTCGTGGTCAAAGTTTTCCTTGGGTTCCAATGCTACAATAGAAAATGTAGATTTCATAGAGCGTGATCTTTATCTGGTAGTTAGTAGAACTTCGGGACTTTTTATAGAAAAAATGTCTTTTAAAGTCGGAGTGAAAGATGCCAATGCTGCCTATACAACCTGTCTCGACAGACGTATCAAGGAATCTGATTGCTCACTTTCTTATGATGCAGCTACACAACAGACGACAATTACGCTCCCCTACACTGCTCATGAGACTATGGAAGTTTGTTCTAGAGCTGACGGGGGTTCAGAAAAAGAAGGCACGAGATTTAAAGTATTAACCCAAGGTAGCACAAGTTTGACTTTGGATGGAGATCTGACATCCAGAAAACTTTGGATTGGGGAAAAGTATAACTTGGAGTACACACTCAGTAAGCCTTATTTGAAGCAAGCTACAGAAGGAGGCGGAAAAGCCAACGTATCCTCCGGTAGATTTCAGGTAAAAAATGGAACATTAACTTTTGATAATACTATTGCATTTTCTGTTCAGGTTTCTCCAGAAGGCCGGAGTACTTCTACTCACAAGTTCATTAATCGTACGATAGGTGCTTCTAGTTTCACCACGGATGCTGCTCAAGAAACTAAAGATGGTTCCTTTAGATTTCCTGTGCAGTCCAGAGGAGATAGGGTTGATATAAAGCTGGTAAATGATACTCCTTTTCCTTCAAATTTTTTGAGCATGGAATATGAAGCCTTGTACCACAGTCGTTCGCAAAGAGCCCGATAAATGGGTTTATAAAAATTGTTCGATAATTCCGGCTACTTATGAGCACGGAATTATGTTGGCTCCTTATTTAAGGAAGGCAGATAAGGATGAAATAAAAGCGTCCATAGGATGTAGCTATGAAAAAGCACTGGTGTCTAGTATAGAGCTCTCTGATCCCGGCTATACTGTAGTTTCTCAGGATGAAGAACCTATGGCTGTTTTTGGCACAGCACCGTATCAGAATAGATTTGGCCTTATTTGGTTTATGAGTTCTGAAAAAATTTTCAGGGAAAACAAACTAGATTTTTTAAAAAACTCTAAGTTTTGGGTGGAAAAATTTTTCGAGAACTATGATATATTATTCAATGTGCTGGATGCGCGAAATAAAGTTCATATTCGGTGGTTGAAATGGTTGGGATTTGAGTTTATAGCTGATATTAATAATTTTGGTGTAGAGAAAAGAACCTTTAGACAATTCGTAAGGTACAAAGATGATGGAAAACACATTATTTAGCAGTCCTTTGGAAGTCAAAGAAGCGTGTAATATGATATATTTACTGGCTACTTCTTTGGTTTTACAGGCAGCGGGTATGGCTAGTCAGTACGTTGGCGAGAAACAGAAAGCCAAGGATACTGAGGCTTACCAGAATCATTTGGCTGAAACCCAAAAGAAACAGGGTTTAAGGAAAGCTACAAGTCAAAATCTTCAGCAAGCACAAGTACAGGAAGAAACTGCTCGCAAGAAATTTGCAACTACTCAGGAGGCAGCAAAGTTAGCTTCCAACTCACGTTTGGTGGGTGCTGGAAAAGTAGCTGGTTTATCAATGGATCATCTACAGCAATCCTTTGAAGCCCAAGAGGCTACTTATTTAAGTTCTCTTTCTATTCAGCAAGACATGAAAGATGCTGCTTATTTGAGGTCAGGAGAATCCATGATGCAGACAATGCAACAGCAAATGTACGCCACCAAGGCTCCTGTCGATCATCCGAATGCACTGGCGTACGGATTAAAAGCTGGTGCTCAGATGGCAAAAACTGGAGCAGCAATGTTTGATGCTAAAGCAAAAGCTGACGAATCCAGTGAAGGTGGGCCTGTAATAAACTAGAAAAACCATAATGCCAACTAGACCCAGACCACAGCTAAAGTCTTTGTTTGATGTCTTTGGATCTCCAGCGTCAGCAATAAAGCCTACATTCACAGTGGATGCGGGAGGGTACTACGCTCCAAAAAGAAACACTGGTGTTGGTGCCGCTGCAAAACAATTCGGCATGGCTTTAGAAAGCTTTGGAGCAGAGACTGCTGCTTTCGCTCTTAAGGGATTAAAAGCACAAAAGCAGGAGGATTTAAACAAAGGAGCTAGAATTTTTGAACGAAATCAATACGAACTATTAAAAAAAGGAAATAAAGCTTTTGCTTATGCAGAAAAACAGGGGTGGATAAAGTCTTCTGATCGAGCAGATGTAATTCGTGGCTTTAGGATTAGACAGGGGCAAATGTTCGCAGGGAGTCCTCAAGTCAAAAATGTTCTAGCGGAGGGGATGAATGAAAAAGTAGAAGAATGGCTTGAAGCAGGAGCAGACAAGAAAGAATTTAACAATAATCTTAATGATGTTTTTAACGAGAGACTTCGAGGACTCTATGGTGCTCTACCCGATAATCACTGGGCTAGAGATATAGGATTTATGGGTGCAGTCCAGAAGGAGTTGAACCTTCAAAGAGACAAGTGGAATCTGACCTATAAAACAGTTCTGGATAAAAAAAATGTGTTGGCTACTTCTACCATAATGAGCCAGCTCTTAGACTGGGATCCCCATGCGGCTGCTAATTTCTTTTTTGAGGGAAGCACGCTTCCTGAGGGAGAACACCCAGATTTCGACATCACTAACTTGTCAGATACTTTGGGTGTTCCAGTCCCTGAGTTAGCTAGATTTCGTGGACACGCTCCAGTTGATGTGCTTCCCGCTGATTTAGATAGAAGATCAAGACTCTTCCAGTATTGGGGTAACTGGGTTAACGAGCAGCTTGTAGATACTGATGCTCCTCAAAATTTATATAACATTCCGTTTTTAGAAGATCTCTTGGAAAAGACAGATGAGTGGAGGGCTATAGAGAAAAATGGAGCTAGACTTGATGAAGGAAATGTCAAAGCAAAGTACATTTCTTTAAAGAAACAGATCTTTGATCAGATAGCGAGGGCGAGAGCTTATGAATCTTCGACTCATACAAAACTGGAAGAGGACTCTGAAGATCTTTTGAAAACTCTGTTTTTTCAGTTGGGAGGATCATCCCAGACTGGAGAGAAAGGTGAGATCAAATATTCTACGATAGATCCAAAAACTGGAGATATTATCGAAAAGAAAGTTGCTAGTGGGGCTTTCAATCAGAAAGACCTGTTCGAGTGGTACCAGTATTTTACTAATTCTAGATTATTTATTCCCGGCTATGAGCCGACGAACACACGAGGTTGGAAGAAAGATGAAAAGGGCAACCCAATTCCGGGAACTGGGGAAACCACAGGAGGAGAGCGACTCTGGTTCCATCCTACTGATAAACAGTTTTTTTGGGATCGAAGCGGCAACTGGGTAAAGAGCGAGAACTTCGGAAAAACTAATTCTTTTTTACCGACCTTGGCTCAAATGCGCATCCTTGAAAATCAAGTATTCAGTCTGGGAATTATTCAACAGGCAGCACCGGCTGTACGTAGTTTCAATGCTGGTGTTATTAGAGCAGCCGAGGAGGAGGGAGAGCATACTAGAGAAGAAAATATAAAAAAAGTCACGGAACCCTTCTTCAATAAAGCCTTACTTGAGTTGACTGAAAAGAGGCACAAGAGTCTCGGCAAGGGACTCACAGACGAAGACATAGGTCTGATTGTTAACAAACAATGGGAAGCTTTCGATAAAGAACATCCCAAGAGTGATCTCATCAATGAAGCTAATTTCCATGAATTGCTATATAAAAAGATTACTACTAATAGTTGGCTCGGTGCTTTTAAAGCAACAGATGCTTTATCTGTAGGTGGTAAGGCCATGGAGGCATCCGTTATAGAAGATTTTGAAAACCTAGGTGAAGACAATGTAGTGCCTAAGTACTTCGGGAAATCTGAATTAAAATTAAGGCGCATGTTAAGGGAGGAATTTCCGCAAGCTACAGAGACAGAAAGAAGAGATATTATTAAAGAAATTAAAAAAGGTGAAAACAGTTCTTTTAGTTTTATAAATTTTATTGCGCCGTCTGCTAGAGGAACAGCATGGAAAAAGCTTATGTTGGAGACTTTGTTTAGCGAACAGCCTCTTCTTAAGCAGATGCTAGATGCTGAGCATCGAGCTAAAAATAATGGTCTAGGCCCATTGGATCCGCACCAAAGAAGCACCGTTCAACTTGCGTTTGACCAAGCGTTGAATAAATTTTTATCAGATGAAGTTACACCAATACTAAGAGAAATAATAACTGAGTCAGATTGGAATGTTAATGCTATCGATCCTACAACGATGAATAGACTCTTTTCTGAAATTAGGGGAGAAGTTATCGTTACAGATAAAGGTGGAACTCCACTATATAATTCAGAACAAGCGGGTAGTTTACTTCGTCGATTTTCAGAGTTAGGTAAAGAAGATGAGGCCGGGAACGTAAAGTACGATGGTTGGTTAGACAAATTAAATAGAGAAGTATTAAACAGGGCCAATTAATTATGCCTGAAGAACCCACAGATTTAAACGAGCGCGAGTACTTAAAGTACACTGGAATTTTAACTCCCTTTAAGGATGGGTGGCATGGCTGGCCAGCTACAACCATGAAGGAGGAATTTAAGATTCGGAGGGATATGCTCGATCGGTATAATAAGGAATTCCGTGGTGGTCTAAGTCAAGGGAGGGGTCTATATAAGGGAAGTACGTTAAATAGAAGTCTGAAACAGTTGAATCTCTTTAACGCAGCAGCGAAAGCTCGAAACACTAGGATTCTACAATCTATTTCTTCAGAAGATCTACATAAAGAAACAGATAATATTTTAAGAGATCAACTGTTTGATTATATTCCGTATAAATCTGTGCTTAGTCCTAAGACAATTCCAGAGCACGAGAATCCTGTATTCCAGTTACAGCTTGAGGGGAGCCCTCATGCTTTAACCTTTAATCCTGAATTCTATCCCGGTGCTGGTGTAGACGGAGAAGATGGGCCTTTGGACTATAATCGAGTTTCACTTTTTAAAAACCCCGATGATTTTAGCGAAGCTACAATAGTGTGGGATTATGTGTTTAAGAATGTATATAGTATGCCTGCTTCCAAGCTTTGGAAAGCGTTCAAAACTGAATTAGGGTTAGATTTAGATCCTGCGACTCAAGTTCCATCTAAAGGAGAATTTTCTAATTTATTCTATTTGGCTAAAAATAGAGATAATGAAGATGTACTTATTAGTCTGTCAAATCGGGAAGATTGGCCTGAAGGATCAGTCAATCCAAATCATCCCGGTGCGTTCAACCTATACACTTTAGGAGAAGATTCAACCTTTACTGTAGAAAACACACAAAAGTTGTATAACTATTCTAAAAATAGTGCCGCTCATTCCAAAGGTGTTAAAGAATGGTGGTTGAACTATATTAAGAATACCAAGGGGAAACATGGAGGTGAATTTGCTAACTTCATGGATAAGAATTTCAGCTATTGGGCTGTAATGCAGTTAGCTAAACAAGATCTAGCTAATGCGAGGTTTGCTAAATTAAATGAAGAGGAGAGAACTAAGTTAAAGACACTTGGTAGTTTGATTGCAAGACTGACAAAACATAATGAGATACAAATGGGTGTAGATCCAGTTACAGGAGAACAAGGCGCAACAGATCCATTTTGGAGTGGAAATCGTAACTCCTATATAGCTGCTGACCATTTTTTAAAATCCCAAAAAGAACTACTTTGGCAAAGGTTTCCTCAAGTACTAGAGGGGCTGGTGGCTGACCAAGAAACTCCTTTGGAAACTCAGCTTAATTCTCAAATGAGACAACTTGGTATGGAAATTGAGAAGAGTCTGAGCAACGCAACTACTTGGGGAGCAGAGAATATTCTTACTGGAGAAAGAGAGAAAGAACACTTTTTATCTTTTTTAAATTTTTTCGATGCTTTTGGTATAGATAATATAGATGTTAGTACGACATCAGTGGAGGATAATTTGTCTCTAAAGCACGCTTCGGATATATTCGCTCAATATATGCAGATAAAACAGTTTATGCACGATAACGGAATGAAGTCGGCTGCACGAAAATATACTGATTCTTATCGTCCTAGAGTTTTTAAAAAAGGCGATAATGTTTACGAATTTAAAACAACAGGATATACAAATACAGATAAAGCAGTAGAAGCTAGGAGGGAGCATCTCATGGAGAGTGAAGCACTGTGGTTGTCAGTGAACAATGAAGATCCTTTTGGTTCTTTAATGAATTTCACAGGATTTAAGCTGGATGAGAGGGATTTAATTGCTGGTATTTATTACTATAATAAGATACCAGAAGCTGATACGGACAACGATAAAATAATTTCTAAAGAAGAATTTAAGACTCACATGGAAAGTACTGATATTAATAAGTCTGCTCCAGAAGGTCAGGAACCAGAACACTCTGAACGTGCGTCTTTAAGACTTGGAGAAAAGCCAGCCAATGTAGAGATGGGAGAAATAAGGGCTGCTCCTCCTATTATTGGTAAGAAAAAATAATTATAAAATGCCAAATCAAGATTCAACTCCGCATGGTGGAAGTGGCCCAGCCAGTGATCCAAAGAAGGATCCACTTAATACGCCGCCGAGACAAGTTCGGCAAGATTTACGCACGGGTGGGCCAGAAGTACCCCCGTTTTCGACCCTTCCGACCGATCAACTTCCACAGGAAGGAGTTCCAGAAGGTTGGCGTGAAAGTTGGCAACGAGAAAATTTTGATCGTGTTAGAAAAAATTTTTTTAAAGAGTTTAATCTAACTGAGTTGTCAGACGAGCAGCTTAAAAAAGAGAGAGCTGAAGCAAGTAAGGTTGCACAAGAACAAGAAGATGATTTCTGGAGTTTTTCTCCGGCAGACATGGGAAATGCAGCTTTAAATGGATTTAATAATGGTGCTCGTTCTACTTATAATCTACTAGCCTCAGTTTCCCCTTTGCCTTCTGCTGGACAAGGTGGTGCAGTCGTAGGTGGTTGGGATCATAGCCCTTTTGGAGATACAGGTACTATAGGCGGTGCAATAGTTGAGCCTCTTTTTCAACTTAGTGTTGGTGGTGTTGGGTACGCTGGTACCAAAGTAGGTTTAGGGGCTCTGGTTAAGTGGCGTCTAAAGAACTTGAAAGATAAGGGTCTTCTTAAGAAATCTAAAATCCAAAAGGAAGATCTTAAGCCCGGTAGTAAATGGTGGTTTTGGGCTATGGAAGGTATAAAGGCGGACGCTGTTATGACCTTTTTAGCCTTCGATCCCAGAGAAGAAACTATGCTCGGCTCTATGGCTGAAGCGTGGAATACCGATCCATATTTAAAACGGAAGATGCCAAAATTTGGAGAGTTTATAGAGGATTGGACAAAAAAAGAAAAAGAAGGTGCTATTTATGGAGACATGAATGCTTCGCTTTCTTTTCTAGAAGAAATGAAAGGACGCTTTGCACACGTTACAGAAGGCGTCCTTATGGGCGTTGTATTTAATTTTGCGTGGAAAGGGCTTAAGTATCGTCATGTTAAAAAGCATTATTTAAAAGCTTTAGAAACACATCAGAAAAACACAAAAGCTCTAGAAATCTCAGATTTAGATCCTGCGATTCACCGAGAATTGTTAAATAACGCTAACAACTCTGCGGAGAAACTTGCTGAAATACAGCGTAGAGTGCAAAACGAACGCTTTAATATAGAGTCTAAGAAAATAGATTACCAGACTCATATGTCCAATGATTTATCGGGATTTACTGTTAGAGAAGTAAAGAGAGGTATGGAAGAATCTTATAAAGGTTTTGATTCTGTAATACCTAAACACGTTCAGACTGCCAAAGGTCTTTTAGAAACTCCTGAATTTCAGGTAGATCCCAACTTAAAAAGTTTGGCAGCTACTAGAAAAGTTGAAGCTCCTACAGATCCTAAAAAATCAGAACTAACTGTAGATAAAGATTGGAAAGAGGTTGATCCTAAACCTACTAGTTCTGAAAAAATCTTCTTAAGGGGAGATATAGCTGAGGGTGCTTTTAATCCAGACATATTCTGGAACTACCTAAAAGGAATAGATCCTGAGCTTCAAGCGCGAGGGTTGAGTGAAGTTAGCGAATCATCACAACAAAAAGCTTTAATGCTCAAGGGATTGAAGAATATTTATCCTGAAGCAAGGCTCAGAGAAATTTTAGATACTCCAGAAAAAATTCGTAGGTTCTTAATAGAGCATGAGAAAGCCCATATAGATTTGGGACATCGTAATAAATACGATACAAAAGATTTACTGGGTAAGCCTCAAGTTGGTATGGAAATAGAAGCTAGTAGAAAAGCTCTAGAAATAGTTAAGCGTGTTTATGGTAAGGGAAATCTACCAGATATTAGAAATTTAACTGTACCCAGATTGAAAGCTCTGGCTTTTGAATTAGGTGTTGTTAGTACAAAAAAAGGTGGAATCCATAAATTAAAAAAAGAAGAACTAATAGCTGCTTTAGCTCCAGTAGTGAAATCTCAGAGTTCCGCTAGGGATATTATACCAGAGGGAGGGGGTATAACCGTATCTAGAAATTTAAAAAATGAAGCAACAAATTTTGGAGAAAGGCTAGTACAGCACGATGGTTTTAATATTATTATAGATCCCGACGCTATAGAACTTGATTTTAAGGATGGGATGCGACACCTAAGGGGAACACGCCAAAATCCCTTTACTGGATCTTTAGCAAGAACATCTCAACTTGAATCAATGGTATTTGAGGAGATGAATATAGATTTAGATAAACTATATGGATTATTTAATAATGACCATAATCGTTACGCATTGTTTCTAGAGCAAAGACAACGCGCTATTCTAAGAAAGATGCGGCAAAAGAAGTTACATCCGAGTATTGCGCTTTCACCGCACAACGACGATATGATGAATCTCCTTATGGAAGCCACTTTTGATACTTTATTTAGTAAAAAAGGTCATTTTGGTTTTAGGGTTAATCAACTGCAAAAAGCAACGGAACCAGTGAATAGGAATATACGGCAAATTTCACTAGATGATGTTCAGAAACGAATTCTTTCATTAGAAGTGACTACTAAACATGGGAAAGACACTGGAATGGGTGCTTTCCAGAAAATGTTCAATGAAGCAAAAGATATGGATTCTTTTCTAGAAGATGTAATTTCTAAAGATGTATTTAATTTTGCTACAGCAGGGAACGAACAACAGTCAAATAGAGCGATAGCAGCAGTAGTAAAACTATTTGATGACCAATTAAAATTGAGAGTTAGTAAGGGTACTAGCAAGCAAACTGACGAACAGCAACTTATAAAGGCTTTAGCTATTCTTCAAGGCTTAGATCCTAAATCGTCCAGTAATCCCAAGTTATTTCTAATAGAGAAATACAAACAAAATTTGGAAGAAATAAAAGAGATTGTTGGTGTTTCTTCAGAAGTTGTAGAAGGCACTTCTTCAGAGCTAACTTTAGACGCTTTAGACAGCTTGGTTAGGAAAGGGGAGTTCGCTGATGGCCATGTTAAACCTTTAGCAGATGATAAAATAAACAAATCTCTCGATGAACTGTTTGAAGATGGCAGCTTAAATTATGGAGATCTAAGAACTCTTAGTTCTAGAGTCTTAGCGATGCGACTTCAGATTCAGCAAAGAGGAAAAAACCTTATTCCAGCAACAAAAAGATTAAACAGAATACTAAGGACTCGTGACGACGCTATAAAAAAGGCTGAAAAAGATCCGAATCTACACAAAATGCCTGACAAGGACGCTCTTAAAGATCCAGAAGTAGCAAGTGCTTACTTTGATGTTCTTCGTCAGATAGCTCTTATTAACCAAGATGTACAAAATTTAGCTACAGCCAAGCGTTCTGCGGGTCAGACTTTAAGAGTCTTTAGAAATTTAGATCACTATGCTTCTCTAAAAAATCCAGATGGAACTCCTATTCTGACTCAAGAAAAGGCTCTTGATATAATGACTATGGCATTGTCCCAGTTAGATCAAGGCGGTATTAAAGGGTCGGGAGTAAGGAAACTGTCTCAAGTATCTGAAGCTATAGAATTAGCTTCCAAAGAGCCTTCTCTTTCTTCTACTGAAACAGTTTCAAAAGCTGTGAAGACAGCCTTACGCCAGAACCAACTTGGTTTTGACCAGCTTAATGATTATTTAATTTCGTCAATGCTTAGTGGCACTCAAACTCAAGCTACAAACTTAATTTCCATCTTTATTAGACCCTATGTAGGTCTGGCGGAAAAATATGCGGGAGCCAACCCGCTTATGCTCAGGGAAAAACACTTAGAAGGCGCAAGACTTGCCTTAGGCCAATCTTCAGCTAGAACGGCTGCTGAAACTAGAAAATATATTAGAGCTCAGGCAGTTAAAGAAATGTTTTATTACAGTACTTTAATGTTCGATATGATGAAGCTGATGTTTAAGGGGATGCCAGATACTGAAGATTTACATTTTAAACCTGAAGGTAGATTTGGAACCTTTGCTCCTAACATGGAAGATGCCGCTAAAGCAGTGCAACAAACTTGGGATGCAGACCACTATACAACTGATATTCTTGCTAAGGGTAGTGGAAAGCGAGGGGCTGGTGGTGGTGATCTTTTAGATATTACTCAGTCATCTCATGCGCTAGACACAGCGGGAATTAAAAATTCTATAAAAGGGATCATTCATGATTCCCCGATATTGAAGGGAAGCTGGAATCTAGATAAAAAAGCAGAACAAGCTTTAGATAGATGGTCTGACAGTGACTTGGGAGAGAAATGGGGAGAATATTATAATTCGTTTTTGTTTGCCACCTTGAGGCAACCAACAAGAAAACTTTTGATGTTCGATCAAGCGGGTAAGCAAGCAATATATAGATCTAGAATCAGAGCAGAACTAGTTAATTACGCTCAACGCGAGTTGAACCTTACAGATTCTAAAGAAATTGGTGCATTTGTTGCGGATTTGGAGGATGGAATGTTTCTTCCTAATGGGCAGCGGTTTAGTCAACAAAACTTAAAAAATTGGGCTTATCAAGAAGCCAGTAAAATGGAGCTTTCTCCTGAAGAAACATATTCTTATGCAGATAATATAGTACGGAATTGGTCTACGCACACGGGAGTAGGTAAGAATGACGGCTCTATGCGGCCATTTAAAAATACTTCTTATGGGCCATTCTCTAATGACTCTAGAGAATTGTTAGCTAATGCAGCTTTTCGTAAAGCCAACGAATATACTTATCAAACACCGGCTGGTCAAATAGCTGATGAAGCTAAGGGGCTTACTCCGCACGATGTGCCTCTGGGTCAGAGTGCGCAAACTCAAGCTTTCGTGCATGGTTATCGTGTTCAGGCGATGCGCGAGTGGATTCAGCAGTCTCCTATACTTAGACTGCTTCAGCCTTTTCTTAATACAGAAGCTAATCTATGGAAACAAGTAGGCCAACGCGCTCTTTTTCCTAATGCTAAAATTTTTAGAAATAGACACCACCAGTTTCGGGCGGACATGACGCACCCTGACCCCAGTGTAAGAGCTGAAGCTAGGGGGAGAGCCTTCACTGGCATGGCCATGAATGGCGCAGCAGTTGCTCTTGTGTGGCCTAATATGTTTATTGATCCGTATGAATGGATTACGAATACTGAAACTCTTGAAAACCGAAAGCAGGGAATTAGAATTAATGGAAACGGGCCTACTGATTATAGGAGAAATCAAACATGGAGAGCTGCGGGTAACAGACCTTATACAATAGAGTTTCCTAGAGAATTTGGAGAACCTTATCGTCTGGATTTAACTAGATTTGAACCATTTTCTTACTTGATAATGGCGCAAGCTAACGCCAGAGAAATGTATGAGGCTGTGGAGCATGATAAAGAAGGCACAGATATGGTTTATAACTATATGACATCTATAGTTATGGCCAGTGCAGAACTTTTTTCAGATAAAACCCACGCAGCGGGTGTCGCTGAATTTATGGACTTAATTCAGGCTTTTAAGGCAGGCCCAGATGACGAAATTAATGACAGCTACTGGAACAAATTCCGAGACAGGCAACTCAGAAAAATTTCTCCAGCTATTCTAGCCCAATTTGTTAGATCCATAGATGAATTTGAAAGAGAAGATCAAAATTGGAGACAAACCCTAATGAAAAGAATCTTCCCTTGGGGAGTTGTGCCTCCAAAACGGGATAATATTTTTAATAAAGAAATTCCTAGTGAATCAACAAGATTAGGAGCACTGGTTGTTGCTGCTAACCCGTTCAAAATATATAATCCTATTAAGTCTAATTATATTAGAGAAGAGTTAATTTCTTTAGAGGCGGCATTAGGCCCACCACCTACTAAGGCAAAGGCGGGAGTAGACGCTTTAAACAGGATGAAATACCATGCTATTTTAACTTTTAGTCCTCCTGAAAAACCCGCAGATTACGCGACAAATTGGAAAGCTAGAAAAAAGTGGGATAACCAAGCTAAGGTAGCTCGTGGATATAGAGAACTAGCGAAATCAAGGGTAGCACCCGGCGGGGAACCCTGCCCTATTGAAGAAGGAGAGTCTTATTACGCACACTGGCGAAAATATATGAGTGTTCGAAAGATACGTCTTACTCCGAACAACATCACTAAAATAGATTTAATGTTAGAGGATATTTATCAAGATATGCCTTCGTTGAAAAACTGGTCAAAAAGTGTGAAGAAAACAGGAACAGGTTGGGTGGATTTGGAAGGACTCCTTACTATTGTTGCTAAAGGAATGGAAGATTCCCCGATTCCAGCTAAATCCCCAATTAAAAACAAAAAATCTTATAGGTTGGAAATTTTAACTAGATTAGTCAATAAATGGCGTACAGAGTCAGATCAAGAACTTATGGGTAAAGTGGGTGATATTAACAGTGAAGATATTTTCGGGCCTTACACTTTTGGGCATACTTCATGGAAAGACGCATCTGGAACACTGCACAAACCTGTTGGCCCTGTTTTTTGGCCAAATCTTTCTGAGGCACTGGTTGAGCATGAAGTTTTAGAATTGAATCGTCGTGGAAAATCCGTTACTGATCTCGCTGGTTATAAGAGAAAAATGTTTCAAAGACATCAGTATAGGAGAGAGAAAGCTATGGAAGCTAAAGAAGAAAAAGAATTTTTAGACCCCTTTATAAATCCTAAAGATAATTAAGGAATCACAATGGCTTACTCAGTAGTCTATACCACAGCCACAGGCACAGCCACTACTACTACTATAGCGGCAAGTGTAGTCACCTTCAGCTACCTGAAGAAAAGCCATCTTGAAGTCCGCATCTCAGGAGCTGGAGATACCGCAGCAGCTTTTAAGACTGCCTTGGGTTTGGACTCCATCACTGCTTTGGTTCAAGGAACCGCTTACAATGTAGCTGATAACGGGGATATTACCTTTGTAACTGGAACACTAACTGATGGGAGTGTTTACCAAGTAGAAGTAAGGCGTAACTCCTCGATTACTACTAGGTATGTTGATTTTCAGTCTGGATCGGTTGTAACTGAGTCTGATCTGGACAATGCAGCAATACAACAACTCTACCTAACCCAAGAACTAGATGACACAGTAGCTAAACTCAGGGAAGATGGAACAATATCCTCCACCTTTACTGGAGATCTTACTGGGGATGTTACAGGTAACGTAACAGGCAATGTTACAGGTAATGTTACAGGTAACGTAACAGGAGACTTAACAGGTGCTTCTGCTGGAACTCATACAGGGGCTGTTGTTGGTGATGTTACTGGGAATGTTACGGGTAATGTTACTGGGAATCTTACAGGTAATGTTACTGGAAACGTAACCGGGGATGTAACCGGGGATGTAACTGGGAATCTTACAGGGGATGTAACTGGGAATGCAGATACGGTAACTACCAACGCTAATTTAACTGGTGATGTTACTTCTGTTGGTAACGCTACTTCGATTGCATCGGGTGTTATCGTAGATGCTGATGTAAAATCCGATGCTGCCATTGCGTACTCTAAATTGGGCGCAATTCCTACTTGGAATCAAGATACTACGGGTAATGCAGCTACTGTAACTACCAATGCTAATCTAACCGGAGATGTTACTTCTGTTGGTAATGCTACTACATTATCTACTGTTTCCATTGCAAAAGGAGGCACAGGACAAACCACAGCCCAAGCTGCCATTGATGCTCTAAGTCAATCCAGCAGTGCAACTACCAACCATGTATTAACCAAGGATTCCAGTGGCAACGCTGTTTGGGCAGAACCGCCGGGAGCAAGTGGAGGTGAAGCTAACACAGCCAGTAACGTGGGCAGTGGTTCTGGAACTGAGTATGGGATCTTTAAGCAAAAGACTGGGGTTGATCTTGAGTTAAAGAAACTCAAACAAGGAACAAACATCACCCTTACGGAGAATACCAGTGACATTACCATTGAATCAACAGGAGGAGGCGATAGCCTACCGATTGTCGATTCCACAGCAGTAGTTAAAGATCCTTCAGATGCAACCAAGTTGGTTCGCATTGACGCCGGAGCTATTACAACTGGAACCACAAGGGTCATCACGATGGGTGATCGGGATGTTGACTTGGCCAGTGGGGGAACTTTCGCTGAGAATAGTCACAGCCATTCGTACGCCGCCCAAGGGGCCAACGGCGATATCTCCAGCATGACTGGTCTTTCCGACGATGGCATCCCGCTGGCCAAGGTGGCTAACGCTGCCAGC
>VTLG01002322.1_pt1 | contig 38127 bp, 58 predicted proteins | sample 4694571 | NCBI WGS metagenome assembly VTLG01 (sample SAMN12604809, study PRJNA352737) | marine metagenome | biome: ENVO:00000447; feature: ENVO:00000209|ENVO:00000569|ENVO:01000036; material: ENVO:00002151; isolation source: viral sequences binned using virsorter ...
TAACTGATAAGGGAAAAAAGGATTTACTTAACACCAAACTGTCAACTGAAATAGCCGTTAACAGCATTAATCAGTCATTGTCCAACTTAAATAAAAAAATGATTATGTCTGAAATAGGATTCGGAGTTGAAATAGCTTCACTATCCTATTCACATTCCAATTTTATGAAAAATCGGGAGTTGGAAGAAGCCTATCGAACAAAGGAAGCCATATACAGAGATAATACCATAAAAGCTTTAAAGAAACAAAGAGCAGAATTATCAAGTAATCTTTCCTTATTAAGAAAAAGTCAATTTAATCAAAAGATTTTATTTAGCAGAGTATTGGGATCACCGAAAAGACACCATAAAGGCTATGTAACAAGGAGAAATTACTAATGGCACTATCAGGTGGAAAAAGATTGACTGAACTTCCTTCAGGAAGCAACATTGGTGTCAAAGTGCCTAATTACAGCAATATTTTAGATCCAGCGATTTCCGCTTTTGGAGAAAAAGTGGACATGGATTTAAGAAGAAAAGAATTGGATTTTGAGCGTGAAGGAATAGATTTTAAAAGAAATGTTGCTTTAAAGAAACAGGAAAACAGTGACCTACTAAGTGAAAGCAAATCAATACAAACAAGTATGGAAAAGGAAAAAGAGGCATTTCAAAAAACAATGAAAGAGGAACAGGAAGCCTATGAAAAAGCCGTTGAAGATGCTCATGAGATTTCTTTTACCAAACATTTAATTAAATTAAACAAACACGTTTTTGACTTAGTAGAAGCTCATCCTAACAATCCCACAAAAATAGCAGAGGGAATCGAAGAATATTATACATCTGTAGTCAACAATCCTGAAAATGATTGGTTACAAAGTGAAAAAAGATATTACAAATTCTTGGAAAAAAAAGAGGGCTTGTTTAGTTCGGAAGTTGGACAAGCCAATAAATCGGTAAGAGAATATAATGCTAATCAAAGCTGGGATCTTAAGGTACAGGAAGCTGATAATATTACTACCCATGTTTTACAGCAAATAGCACGATTTGATAATGTAGCTGATTTTCCACAGTTGTTGCAATTAATGACGGAAAGTTCCAACTCAATTCAAACATATTTTCAAAAATGGTTTGTCGATCATGGATCTTCATTGTTGCATGATAAACCAGAGGCAGATAAAATTGTGATGGATTTTGTCTATGAAAGGGATAATGCTTTTCTAACCCATTTAGCAACTGAATTTATTATGGATGAAGCTAATCCTGAATCTATTTTAATGGCAAAGTCTTTTGTCAATCATCTACGTCAAGGATTGTTGCCAAAAGAATTTGTACCTGAATTTATTGAAATAGGGGATACAGAATCTTTTTGGACAGATAATGGTAATTATGACAAAGAAGATTTTATGTCTTATTTACATATGGCTTCGGATTTTACATATATGGATGATGGGCAGACTCCTGAAAATAGAAAAAAGATTTTAGATTCCATTGACACAGCCATACAAAATAAAGAGGATGAATGGAAAGCAATACAAGCGGATCATTCAGCTAAAGTGTTAGGTGAAGTTAATAAGGTAGCTAGTGATTTATTAGATCCCAACTCTAGAACATGGGCTGGAAAATTAACAAACAACATAACATTAAGTGATGCTGAGTTAGACAATATATTTGTTAAAAAAAATAACGATAATATTCTTGTACGAGATGAAGATAGAATAAAACAATATAAGGATATAGTTAACTCTCGTAGCAGTTTAATGACATTGGTTACTCAAGTTATGGGTGGAAATTTATCTGTAAAAGCTATTAGTACACGCTTACATGGAATTGATGTTTCTGTACTTGGTTATGAAAATAATAATATAGATGTTGTATATGAAAATGCAGTAGATTTGGCTTTTGGTTCTTTGGATTGGAATACCGTATCCATGTTTGAAAATGTTTTTGATAAAGATAATGTGTTTATAGGAGACAATCAAATGAATGCTGGAATTAATATGATGAAAAAATTTAATTATTGGCCTCCACAATTAACGCAAATGATAGATGGGTTTCGTAATGCTAATTTTGAAAATCCTGAAGATGAAAAATATATTGTGGGTTTGGCTGTTATGAAAAACAAAGTTCTTGGAAAAAGTGAAGCTAAATATTTAGATGTTGCAATATCAGAGGCATTAAATGCAACTTATTCAGATTATAGTGCAAATAAAAGTTTTTCACAAGGAGCTGAAGCATGGAAACTTAAAATGAATGCAAAAGAATCAGAAGCCAGAAAACATCAAGAAATTGTCAATAAGTTCATGGTAGAAAAAAATAGTTTTAATGGATTAACTGGACAAACTAATGTTAAGTTTGATTTTGAAAGACTGTTACAAAAAGCCATTAATCGTGAAAACATAACACACATTAGTTGGTACTTGGATTTATTTTCCCCTGATGCGTGGCGTGATGAGAAGCATCAATATCTTGATAATATAGTAAAACATAAAAATACTCTTGGACTTGTTTCAGATGTGTGGAATTTCATTAATCCTTTTGAGTTAGGTATCATAAAAGATTCTGCCCACCGAACGAAATTAAATTATAATGTTTCTGAATCAGCTAATAAATTTTTGGAAAATCATGTTCGTAACACTATGCACAATCATTTTGTGGGAATAGAAAATCCTAATGATAGCGATATTCAGAGTGCCTATGATAAGGCTTTTTATGATGGAATTAGAATTATGACACATAATAAAAGATTTACTTTTAGTTCCTTGTTGTATGATGGAGCTGGAGCTGGATTTACATTAACGGAAAACGCTCCTGAAAAATTAATATTAAATGGAGCATATGAATATAATCCTAAGATTATTTTAAATAATGCCACTGCTTTTACAGGGAAATTACTGTGGGAAATGTCTGATCAAAATGAATTAGCATTTTCTTTATTTGGTACAACAGCCGATTATGTAGACTTAAAGAATAAAAATAAATTCTTTCGTGATTTTATGTCTTTTCCTGATGAGCATAAAATTCAGTTACTTCCCGTACAGGATTCTTTAGATGTAGAAAATCCAGCTTATCATATCATGTTGGATTTAGATGGGGATGGCACTTTTAGTATGTTAACTAAAAATGGAGAAAAAGTAGAATGGTATCCTAACTCACAATATACTGATTCAGCTAGAGGATATACAACTGAAACAATAGCAAAAAGATGGGCAACAGATGTTGTGGATGGAAAAACTGGAATTGGCAGTTATGATATGAAGGAGTATTTTGAACAAAGAGGAATTGATATATCTTCATTGGATACAAAACAAAGAGATCAACTGATTAATTTAATGGCTAGTGTTATTAAGGGCGATAGTTGGATGAATAAATTAATGGAAGGTTTATTAAAATTTAACAGTGATGTTGATCTAAGCATTGACAATATTAATACGCTATCTGAAATGGCGAGTAAATTTGCCTTAGAATTTGATAATTATAAAACTGCTGTTCAAGATGAAATTAATTATGATTTTTTAAACAATGAAGAAGCCTTAATATTTAATCATAAAACTACATACAATAAAAATTTATTAAATGTACCTGAAGGCCCAGCTAAAGTGGATATACAAAAAAAGAATACCGCAATAGCAACAGAAAAATACAATACATTGTATCCTTTAGAAGTAACAGGAAATGTTGTTCCTCCTAACTATGCTTTTATTATAACTGATATTATTGAGGCAACAGAAAATTGGAAAGCTTTAGTTGGAGAAAATTCTGACTTTTATAAAGCTTTTATACAACAAGATTATCGTACTGCTGGATATATATTGGAAAGAATGAGGCCTTTCTTTGCTGAAGAAGGTCAATCTGACAGATTGGATTCTTTATTAAGTTTATGGGGTATTAGTTCTAATAAAATATAATGACAATTAATGCAGTAGACAGACCTCCTGAAATTCCCGTAGGAAAAAAAGTTGAAAGAAATATAGAGAAGGAAAAAAAAATCATTTCCGCAGTAAGTAAGACTTTAAAGGAAAATCTTACCTTCGATCAGTCAAAACGGTCAACAGAAGTATTCGATCAGTATAAGGAAAAATATACTTTTGATAATCAGGAATTAGATTATGGAGCCATTGCTGAAGATCAAGTTAGTGAATTACCTTCAATACCAATTGATGATCAACAATATATTAAAGATGAAACTTTAGGTCAAGCTCAATTTGAAGATCAACCCTTAGATACAACCAGAATATCACAAGAGGCATGGTGGAACATGGATTCTTATACAGCAGAATTTCCATCAAAAAATACTAATGCATCATGGAATTGGAAACAAGAATCTTTTTTTGATTCACATGAATGGGAAAATTTAGCTAAAGGATTTATGAATGAAAATTTAGTAGGAATGTTATATTCGGCCGCTTTTGATTATGATAAAAAACATCCTATAGATCCAGAATATAATGTATTTGATGATGAAATTTATGCAGATATTATTAATAAAAATCCCAATTATTTTTCCAAATCAAGCAGTCAAACAGAAACACAATATTTAGTTAATCAATTTTATACAGATTTAGAAAAATATAATCGTCCATATTGGCAAATGTTTGGAACTGTATTGGGAGGATTTACGGATATATCAAGTGTCTTTTTCTTTTCTAGATTAGCAAAGCCATTATTTGCAAGTACACGAATGAATCGTTTAAAAAAAACAACAGCTATTTTAGGAGCAGAAGAAATTGTTAAACAAAGTGTAGATCAGGATAGACCAAATATATATGGAGCATATATTTTAGGAGCTAATGCCATTATGCAATTAATGTTACCAGCTTTTAAAGGTGGTTATACATTAGAACAAAAAAATCATATTAAGAATTTAGTATTACACGCTGACTTACAGGATGAAATAGCTATTATTCAAAAAAATAAACACAAAAAAATAAAAATTAAATATGTTAAAGATACAGGAATATACAAACAAAAGAATGGCGTTATTTTTGTCAATAAAAAAGGGGAAGCTATTCATCCTAGTTGGCAACAACAATCAGTAACAGTTTTATTAACTAAAGATGGATATGTAATTAAAGTTAATCAGGAATTGTTAAATAGTCAATTTGCTAATAAAGTTTGGACAAAGGGTAAAACACCCTTACCTAAAAATCAATTCAAATCAGTTGATGAATGGATGGAATATCAAATTAAAATTGAACAAACACGAAAATATATGCCTCGTAAAACTGGAGAAACTTTAATTGATTATCAAAAACGTATTCAGATTAAAGCTATGTCCTCGCCCATCTTGCCTCAAAGTGCTTATAAAGGCCAAGAATACCTTAATAATAAACTAATATATTTAGAAGAATTGGAAATGGAGCAGTTTGTTCCTACGTGGTTAAATAAATTGGGAGAACGATCTGACTGGAATCCTATTCAACGTGCAGTAAATCGTGGCAATATAACTGCTATGAGATTTGTACAAACATTTATTAAATCTCCTTTACTTAAAATTGGCAATACAATGGGGATTGCAACTCCAGCTTCATTAGAACAATGGATGAAATTAGATATGTACCATTTAGGTACTGCTATGGAAGAAGTAAGTACACTCTACAGTAAATATAAAAAATCTCTTACTGTAACAGGTGGTAAGGCTATTAGTAGAAAAGAGTTTCATGCTCGTATTTCTAAAGGAATTGTTAATCCTAGTTATAAAGATCCTATTCCTGAAATTGTTTCGGCAACAAAAAAAGTTAAATCATATTATAAAACCATTGGAAAAAAAATAAAAGAATCCAATCCAGCATTAAATACACAAGAAATATTAGTATCTTCGTTAGAATCGGCTTTAAAAAAAATAACAGGTAAGTCAGGCAATAACGCATGGACACGTAAAATTACATATCAGGATGGAACAAAAAAAAGTAAAATATTATCAAGGGAACAATTAGTTAAAATTATTAAAGAAGAAAGGGCATATTTAGAACAGATTAGAAAAAATCCCTTACGTGAAAATTATTTAAACAGAGTTGTTAATAGAGAAAAAATACAAGCTAATATTCCAGCATGGAGAAAATTTGCCGCTGAAAGTTTAAAACGTACACATCCTGAATTATCAGATGAACATATAATGGTTATAGTTAAAAGTTATGAAAATAAAAAAGCATGGACGCAATTTAAAAAAAATAAAATAGGACAAAAACACGAAGATTTAATTATTGATGAATATTTATTTAGTCCAAATGGAATGAGCGGCAACTTAAAAAAACGTAAATTAAAAATTAATCAGCAAGAATGGATGGAAGCTGGATATTTTCATAGTGACGCTCTCTTTTTAATGCAAATGTATCATAAAAGTGTCCTACCTGATGTTTATATTACATCAGTTTTTGGTTCTCCTAATGCTATGGGTGGAGCATGGTTTAAGGGAAAAGGATACCAAGCTGGATTAAAAGAACTTGAATATGAATATAATTTAAAAATTCAAAGAGCTTCTTCAAAAGCAGAAAAAGAAAAACTGTATAAAGAACGTGATAGTGCCATAAAAGATGCTGAAGCTGTTAGAGATTTATTTAAAGGTACATATGGAGTTTCTAATGATCCATCTTCAGCTTACAGTAAGGGTCTTTCCATGTTGAAATTATTTAATGCTATGACTTCTTTACAGGGAGCAAGTGCAAGTATTGTAGATTTAGGAAGATCAGTTTTTTATAACGGATTAAACAGAAGTCTTAGAACTACATGGGAATCTCTTAATAGTAAAATGACAAAACAAATTTATGCTATGACAAAAAAAGAAGGACGTTTATCAGGTGAATTATTTGAAATGCAATTAAATACCAGAGCTATGATTTTTAATGACATAAGTCAATTATATGACACGGGTTCAAAGATTCATGCTGGAATGAATAAAATGGCTGGAGCATTCTTTATGGTTAATTTAATGACCCCTTGGAATCAATTAATAAAAACACATCAAACATTAATGGTAACTTCTCGTATATTGGAAGAATGTGAGAATTGGGTTAAAGGTGTTATTAGTCCTAAAAATAAAGCTAAATTGGCTCAATCAGGAATAGACCTAAATGACGCTAAAGCAATAATTAAAGAATATAAAGAATGGGGAATGGGAGCTGGTTCTAAAAATGTTAATGATTTAAAACACTCAAGATTGGCAAACAGTCATGATTGGATAGAACAAAAAATGGCTAAAAAGTTTAATCTTGCTGTTCAAAATGAAGTTAATATCGGTATTATTACTCCAACTTTAGGGGATACACCTTTATGGATGTCTACACAGCTTGGTGGTGTATTGGCTCAATTTAAAAAGTTTTCAATGGGCATGACCCAGCGTATGTTAGTACGTGGTTTCCAAGAAAAAGACGCTAATTTCTTTGGTAATATAATTATGATGGTGGCTCTTGGAGCTGTAATTGACATGATGAGAACTCGTGCTTTTGATGGTGATTATTCAGAAAAACCTTTTATAGAAAAAATCAATGATGCTTTTGAAAGAAGTGGAGTTGGTGGAATTTTTATGGATGTTAATATGGCTGGTCAAAGATTGTTAATGGATGATATGGGTGGTAAATTAGGAGCAATTACAGGCCCTAGTGGTTCACAAGTAGATAAAATTTTAGGAATGGCTACTGCTGATGGAAGTGATGAAATGGCTTCAAATGTGCGTAGATTAATACCCTTTCAAAACATATGGTATCTTGATTCATTATTTGATCGAATTGAAAAAGGTATACAATAAATGTCAATAACAATATCCGATACTACTCCCAGAGTACAGTATACTGCCGCTAATACACAAACTACATTTTCCGTTCCCTTTGAATTTTTTAACAATTCTGATTTGGTTGTTATTAAAACCTCTGGTGGAACGGATACAACATTAACATATAATGCCTCCCCCCCTGACGCTACCAAATATTCGGTAGCTGGAGCTGGTGTATCTGGTGGTGGATCAATTACTTTAGGAGCTAACTCTACCAATGGGGATATATATACTATTTACCGAGAACTACCTATCTCACGTACTACTGACTTCTCTGCTTCAGGATCATTTCCCGTAGAAACACTTAATACGGAATTAGACAAAATTGTGGCTATGTCACAGCAATTGGAAAGGGATGGAAAATTTTCTCCACGTGCAAGTGCGACAACTTCCAATACTTATAATTTAACATTTCCCAATCTGGTAGCGAACAAGATACTATCCGTTAATTCGGCTGGAACGGCTCTTGAATTTGCTGAAACAACAACTAACGTAAATACTGTTGCTGGAATTGCGACTGAAGTTGCCGCCCTGTCTGCTGTTGACACGGAGATAGGATTACTTGGTACTTCAGCAGTAATTACTGACTTGGGCATTTTGGGAACTGCTGATGTAGTTACCGACCTAGCTATTTTGGGAACTTCTGATGTTGTGTCCGACATGAACACACTTGCTGTATCTGACGTAATTTCCGACATGAATACTTTGGCAACTTCTGCCAATGTTACCGCAATGGGATTACTTGGCAATTCCACAACTGTAACAAACATGGGATTGCTTGGAGTATCTGGTGTCATCACGGATATGAATTTAATAGGCACAAGTGCTGTTGTTGCTGATCTTGATGCTGTTGCAGATAAAATTACTGAAATTGGAAGATTGGGTACTTCAGATGCAGTAGCAGATATGGCAATACTTGGAACAAGTGATATCGTTGCCGATATGGCTTTATTGGGAACAAGCGATTGTGTTGCCGATATGGCAATACTTGGTACTTCTGATGTCGTATCCGATATGAATACCCTTGCCTCATCTGCAATAGTTACTGATATGGATTTATTGGCAACTTCTGCAAATGTAACAGCTATGGGTTTATTGGGTACTTCAGCCAATGTAACTGCTATGGGATTGCTTGGAACAAGTGCTGTCATAACTGACATGGGATTGCTTGGTACAAGTGACTGTGTAGCTGACATGGCTCTCCTTGCAACTTCAGATATAATTTCTGACATGAACACTTTGGCGACAAGCGATATAATTGCTGACCTAAATACGTTAGCAACAAGTGACATAGTTACTGACATGAACTTATTGGCTACAAGTGCCAATGTTACGGCAATGGGATTACTAGGTGTATCTGGTGTTATAACCAACATGGGATTACTAGGTACTTCTGCTGTTGTAACTGACATGGATTTATTGGGTACTTCAGCGAATGTTACAAACATGGCAACTCTTGGAGCAAGTGGTGTTGTTGCAAATATTGCGACAACTGCTGGAGCTGTAACCAATGTTAATAACGTAGGTGGCTCAATAGCCAATGTTAACACTGTTGCAACAAATTTATCAGCAGTAAATAATTTTGCTGACACTTATAGAATTGCTTCTTCCGCTCCTTCTAGTTCTTTAACTGCTGGTGATTTATATTTTAATACTTCAAATGACATTATGTATGTCTACGGAAGCTCTGGGTGGCAGAACGCTGGTAGCTCCGTCAACGGAACTTCACAACGATACAAATACATAGCGACTTCAAACCAGACAACTTTTACTGGTAGTGATGCAAACTCAGCAACTTTAGCTTACGACAGTGGTTATATAGATGTTTACCTTAACGGTGTTCATCTTGACCCAACAGATTACACGGCTTCCAATGGTACTTCAGTAGTATTGGGAAGTGGAGCGGCAACTGGCGATATTTTATATGTTGTTGGATTTGGAACTTTCAATGTAGCCTCAATGAACGCTGATAATCTTTCTTCTGGTACTGTACCTACAGCTAGGTTAGGAACTGGTACTGCAAGTAGCAGTACGTTCTTAGCTGGTGACCAAACATACAAAAGTGTTTTAACTTCTATTGCTGACGATAGTATAGTTGAAGCAAAATTAGATGTAAGCAATGCTCCTACTAATGGTTATTTCTTACAAGCACAATCTGGTGAAGGTGGTGGCTTAACTTGGGCGGCAGTAGATTTATCTTCTAAAGCTGACCTTGCTTCACCAACATTCACTGGTAATCCAATAGCACCAACACAAAGTGCTGGAAACAACTCAACAAGAATTGCAACAACTGCTTATGCAGACACAGCAGTTTCAAATTTAGTAGATAGCTCACCCTCTGCTCTTAATACATTAAATGAATTAGCGGCGGCTTTAGGTGATGACGCAAACTTTTCAACTACTGTAACAAACTCTATAGCAACCAAAGCTGTACTTTCTGGCTCTACAAACAATACAATTACAACTGTTACTGGTGCTAACGCTATTCAAGGGGAAGCTACATTAACTTATGATGGAACAACTTTATCAAATATACCTAGTGGTACTCAATCAAATTTAAGATTACAAAATTCTACAACTGGTAGTGGTGGAAGTGATGGATTTTTAATACAAGCAACTGGAAATGATGTTTATATAAATAATTATGAAAATGCAGATTTGTTTTTTAGAACAAATAATACTGATAGAATGCAAATTACTGCTTCTGGTATTGTTGGTATGGGAGCTTCAGGAGCAACTGCTGCTGATTTAGGAAGTGGACTACACATTAAAATTGCCGATAGTGGAGCAAGTGTGGATGCGAACTCTGACGAGTTAGTTGTTGAAGGAAGTTCTCACACTGGCATGACTATTCTATCTGGTACTTCACATTCTAGCAGAATTGATTTTGGGGATAGTGGTGGAACACAACGAGGTGGTATCGACTATTATCATGGTGGTGACTATCTAAGATTTCTTGCCAATGGTAGCGAAAGATTAAGGATTGCTTCTGCTGGTCAGATAGGAATTGGTGGAACAAATTATGGTACAGACGGACAGGTAATGACCTCAACTGGTACTGGCTCTGCTCCAGCTTGGGAAGATGCCCCTTCTGGAAAAATAAAACAAATTATTTATAAGGGTGGAAATCAAGGCTCTACTAAAAGCACAACGTCAGATAGTTTTGTTGCAAGTAGTAGTTTAGCTTGTTCTATTACACCAACATCTTCCAGCAATAAAATATTTGTAATGTTCTTTACTGGGTCACAAAAGATGGTTGCCGCACAAGGAGCTATAACTATTTATAGAGGCTCTACTAATTTAGGTGGCGGTACTTATGGACTGGGGTGGACTGATGCAAATTCTATTACCCTTCCCGGTTGTTATTTTCATACAGATGCACCAAGCACCACTAGCGCAACAACATATGATGTATATTTTAAAACATCTAATAGCGCACGAACATTTAATTTATGGACGGCAGGTAGTAATGCTTCCATAATTCTTATGGAGATAGATGCGAGTGCTGGTTAAAGGAATGATAATATGGACATAAATAGACCAAGTAAAATACAAGCAATTATGGCTCTAAAGGTAGGCTCACAAGTTACTGTAACTGGTGATGAAGCTGACGGAGTTGTGGAATGGCATGATGGAAATCCTGATAATATTACGGAAGAACAGATTGCCGCTAAACTTATAGAACTTCGAGCAGAATATGATGGCTTTGACTATGCAAGAGTAAGAGCTGAAGCATATCCAAAATTATCTGAATTTGCTGAAGCATATACTGAAAAAGAAATTAATGGTGATGACACTAAATGGAATGAATATGTCACTAAATATAATCAAGTAAGAACAAACAACCCAAAAGGATAAACATGATTACAATAGACAACAAACAATATGACGAAACGAAGTTAAGCGATAAAGGAAGAATTGCTTACAGTCAACTGCAACAAATTGCTCAAAAGCAAACTGCACTGAGCTTGGATTTTCAGAACACACAGATATTACAAAACCATTACGGAGCAATTCTTAAAAGTGAATTGCCTAAAGAAAAAGAAAAGGATAAAAAAATTAAATGACCAGAGCACGAGATTTAGCGGACTTAGCAAGTAGTGGAGTTATTGAGGGAACTGAAGTAGCTGATGATGCCATTACACTAGCCAAGATGGCAAGTGGTACTGATGGCAACATAATCAGTTATGATGCCTCTGGTAATCCAGTTGCTATTGCGACTGGCTCGGATGGTCAAGTTTTGACTTCGGCTGGAGCTGGACAACCACCAGCTTTTGAAGCTATCGGTGCAACTGTAGGTGGCTCAAGTGGAGTTGATTTTAACGATAGTGTTAAAGCTAGATTTGGTACTGGAAACGATTTAGAAATTTACCATGATGCTAGTGATAGCATTATTGCGGATGTTGGTACTGGAAATTTACAAATAAGAGCAGATGATTTTTATTTAATGAAACAAGATGGCTCTGAAACAATGATAAGAGCCGATACAGATGGAGCTGTTAAATTATATTATGACAATGCAGTAAAATTAGAAACTATTTCTGGTGGTGTTGGTTTTCCTGACAGTAGCAGAGTAAGTTTAGGAGCTGGTCAAGATTTTGAACTATACCATGATGGAAGCACTTCCTATGTTCGCAATTCAACTGGTGATTTAGTTATTTCCGATAATGACGGAGATATTAAAATTCAGGGTAAGCATGGTGAAGATAGTATAGTTGCTAATAATGATGGAGCAGTAGAATTATATCATGACAACGCAAAGAAATTAGAAACAACTTCTGGTGGTGCAGATGTAACTGGTGGATTAGGAGTTGGTACTGCAAAAGACTTAGGTGTTGGAATACATATTAAGACGGCAGATAGTGGTGTTTCAAGTGTTGATGGAAGTGCAGACGAATTAATAATAGAAGGAAGTGGTAATTCAGGATTAAGTATTTTATCTGGCACAAGTGGTGTTGGTGGAGTGCTTTTTGGAGATAGTGGCTCATCAGGAATAGGACAATTAGATTATTATCATAGTGATAACAGTATGAGATTTATTACTTCTGGTACTGCTCAATGGAAAATAGATACTTCAGGTGATTTAGTTCCAATGGTAGCTAATAACGGAATAGTTTTAGGAACAACAAGTAATGTAGCCGCACAAAGATTAGACGAATATAAACAAGAACAATCTTTTACTCCTACATGGACGGTAGCTGGTGGTGGTAGCGTAACCTCTGTATCAAATGGGGTGGCTCAATGGTGGAAAATAGGAAATATAATTTATGTTTCTATTTATGCCGCTCCAGTAAATACAAGTGGAACAGTAACAGAGTATAGTGTTACCCTTCCTTACGCAAGTAATGGTCATTGTTCTTTTGGCATACGAGAATTTGCCCAGACAAATCAGACGTATTCTGGAAGATTATCCGATAGTTCATCAACATTAACTATAAAAAAATATGATGGGTTGTCACCAGCCGCAAACGCATATTTGCAAATAGGAATAACATATGCAACATTTACTTAAAATGAAAAGGAGAAAAAAATGGCACTAACTAAAGAATCTAAAATAACAGCCATAGAAGTAGTTGGAGAGCATAAGGCTATCCAAGTTGGTAAAACTGTTATTATTAAAGATGACGGAGTAGAAATATCTCGTAATCAAGACCGTCATGTTATTCACCCAGACCAAGATATATCTGGTGAAGATGCTGAAGTACAAGCTATAGCTGATGTTGTTTGGACACAAGCAGTTAAAGATGCTTGGGCAATTAAACTAGCAGAAGAATAAAATGAAACCTCAATGTGAAGTATGCGGTTGCGACAAGGACAAGTGTACTTGTGATGACTACTGTGAAAGCTGTGGTGCTTAAAGAATATTTACCTATAGTAATGTGCATATTGGCACTTGGATCTGTCGTATGGTTATTAAACTAATATGTTCGATTTGTTTGACAAATCTATCATAGCCATAGCTATACTTTCAATTTTAATTTTTTTAATGGTGGTAGTATGGTAGAAAAATATCCCCAAACAGCAAATGTAATAAGCGATAAATCGGCAATCGCAATGCCTATAAAAAATTTAATTACGATCGTAGGTAGCGTAGCTGTAGGAGTTTGGGCGTATTTTGGAATTATTGAGCGGTTAAATTCCATTGAAACAAAAGCCACATTAGCAGAAGCTGATCTGGAAAAAAATACAGAGTTTAGAATCAAATGGCCTCGTGGAGAAATGGGTTCATTACCAGCAGATGCCCAGCAAGATATGTTAATTGAGTTTATGGCACAACAATTAGAGGGTATGCAATCTGAAATGGAAAGTATGATGTCAAATACCGTGAATATAAAAAGAGCTCAACAGGATATCGAAAAAATGATTGCTGATATAGAAAAATTAAAAGACAAAGTTAGGGAGAATAAAAATGGAAGTCATTAGCGTAATTGTGATGTTCATATTCGGTAATATGAATGATACAGAAAACAGAATGACACAGTATGTGCCAATGGAATCACTATCTTCTTGTATGAAAGAGGTTAGACTTTTGAAAAAGGATAAGGAATTTCAAAAGGATGCTTTCTGTTCCCCAGCTTTGGTGGAAATGAAAGACGGAAAGGTTGTTACTCTCCATAGTGAATTGCCTGAAGGAGCGGTTATGGTAAATAAAAAGGTATCAAAGGAAGCGTTAAAGGAATGGACATTGAAGGCTAAAGAAAAATGGGAAAGTTCAAAATAATTATGATTAGTCTAGCTCTATTTTCTATGTGGGGTTGCACTCCAATGCTAATGCACAAATTTGATGTAAGACCATCAAAGACTACAGTTACCTACGGAACATCAACGACAACCAATGATACAGTAAAAGATGCCAAAAATGATAGTACAACAACTGCTGATTCTGAAAAGCAATCGTTGACTGTTAAACAGGAATTTATATGGGGAAAAAATAAATGAAAGATTTAAAAATACCTTTAACATTAATATTTGCGATGGTTTTGCAATTCATAGCTTTAGTGTGGTATGTTTCAAAGATAGATTCCAAAGTAAATATTCTTTATTCAACATTTGAGGAAGATAACCAGAGAGATGTAATTGAAAACCAAGTTAAGATGAAACTGGACTTGGAGAATATCATAGCTGAAGTAAAAGAATTAAGGCAAGTAGTAAAGAAACTGAAGAACAAGGATGCTGATATTCAAAAAACCAACAAGAAGATCATCAAGCAACACGATAGACTGTTTGAATTGATAGAAGGAAATAGTTCCAATAGTTCTTATTCATATGGAGATTAATAATAATGAAAACAGTTTTCTTATTGCTGATGCTTATGTCATCCCCTAACCAGCCAAGCATAAAATACAATGGTGTATTGTATATTACAGAAGCTGAATGTGAATCAGCAAGAGCTAGTTATATGGATGCGTATGAAAACAAGAAAGAGGAATATAAAAATACTATAGTAACGGAAGCGTTTTGCGTTCCCTTTGATGCCTTTCCAATAGTAAAAACTAAAGGAATAGGAGCTTAACATGGCTGAGCCTTCCCAAAATCGAGAGGATATAATCAAGATTGATGGGGAGCTACGATTGATCCATCAGAAGCTGGACAATCACATTACACACATGAGTGCAAAGATAGATACAATCTTCAAGATAGTTTGGACAGTTTCATTCATGGTATTGGGTCTAATACTAAAGGCAGTCTATTCAGGTCTTATCTCTTAACTACATTCAAAACTTTCGTTATGGTAACGCATGAAGTTTAAAGGTCACAATGTTCTTGTCATAGGTGACACGCATGACAGTCCGCACATTCCAAAAAACAGATTTTTATGGATAGGTAAATACATTAAAGATCATAAACCAGATTATGTTGTTCACATAGGTGACTTTTGTTCATTCGATTCATTATCATCCTTCCAAGCAAATGACACGCAACAAGGTAAACTCAAGGATGCGTATATGATTGACATATATTCGTTACGGGAAGCGATGGTATTGCTTAACAAGGGTATGGGAACGTATGATGTTCCAAAACATTGCACACTTGGCAATCATGAAATTCGTGTTCATAGATTTGAGGAACGCATTCCTGAAATAGAAGGCATTATGAAAAATGAGCTATACAGTTCCTATCATAAGCATGGATGGACAACTTCCGAATATGGTGAGATATTTTTTATAAGCGGAGTAGGCTTTACGCATTGTCCTAAAAATATTATGGGTAAGGAATATGGTGGACGTAACGCAGAAATATCAATAGCCAATGACAGTTTACATGATTTGGTGTTTGGACATACGCACAAAGATAGGGATTGGAAAGCCACTAAAATAGGGGATAAAAAGTTTATTCGTGTAATTAATGTCGGTTGTGCGTTGCCAATGAACCATGTAGAACAGTATGCAAAGCTAAATATGACTGGATGGAGCTACGGCATTGTCGAATTATCCATCTGGGATAACCATATCCAAGAAAAAAGATTTATTTCAATGGATAGATTGGAGAGAGATTATGATTGAACGATTAAAAAAAACATGGAAAAATTTATCTAAGACGGGTAAATTGGTTGTTCTTGTTGTTTTGGTAATGATAGGAATGGTTATTTACGGACAGTTTTAATGTTGCAACTGTTATCATCAGTTGGGCCACTTGCTAAAATAATAGGTGGCATAGTTGACAAGTCTATACCTGATAAAGATTTAAAGGAAAAGTTAAAGCATGAACTTAACACACAATTAATAAATGGGGATCATGAAGAACTTATCGCTAAATCAAATATCATTAAGGCAGAAGCGGAATCAAAGCATTGGCTAACAGCTACATGGCGACCAGCTCTGATGTGGATTTGCATAATTGTCATTGGAAACAATTTTATCATTAGTCCTATCTTGGAACTAACATTAGGTACAAGTCTGAATTTGGAAATTCCTGAACCTATGTGGAATCTGCTCACAATAGGCGTTGGAGGCTATATTGCTGGAAGATCGGCTGAAAAGGTGGCAACTAACTGGAAAAAATAGCTCAAAATGGCCTCTCAGGGCGTTTTAACGCCTTGAGTGGTATGATTCTACCTTAGGATATTTCCTTCATTAAATTTGATAGCTTTCTGGATCTATTTGGAGTTTGATGATGCCATTTTGATTTGAGCATTTCTTCACTTGCTAATTTTAGGTCATTGTTCCGAATTGCAGTGAACATCTTCTCAAATTTACCGACACCTGACTTTCCCATCTGAAAAACCATTTCGGTAAGAATCCATTTTACTTCAGGTTTGGCGTTTTCTATTTTTTTTTCCTTTATTAATTGGTCTGCCTTGTTTGACGCAATCGTAAAATCATAATTAAATACCTTTAACAAAACTTTTGACTTGTAAAGTACATCATCTTTCCAATGAGGTTCCACACACCTATGTCCAAAGCCAATTGTTCTGAATCCTTCGGTACAGCGATATATTTTATTACGGAATCCTTCCGCATTTTTAATTGAATCCTTAATGAAGTTTTCGTCCAGCATTAATGTAAGCCTGTAATTCCAATTCCGTTATAGCCTGAGTTAACAATATCCAATTAACATTCTCTTTCCTAACGTGTCCTCTATCAATTAAATAGTCAATCCATTCATGGAATATCTGTTCCAATGAAAGTGGGTCTGGTTCTGTAGTAAAGTCTAACATAAGTAACACCTTCCACATAAAAATGGAAGATGCTACTCACAAGTAGTATGAATACGCAAGAATTAAACCAATTAATCCTAATACTACTTATTTCACATTTGCTACATTAGAAAAATTTTCTACATTTGATACTTCTTCTTCTATTTTATACATATGTATTGGTCTGCATTTTTTATGATATAATACGGATGTGTGATCTCTTTTCATAAAATTACCTATAGAACCACAAGTGTGATTTGTGTTCTTACTTACTAAATGAACAAAATCCCTTCTTGCAAATACTAAATGTTGACTTCTGTTAGGGGATAAAAATTCTTCAAGACTTATGCCATAATAACTACATACAATAGATGCCCAATCAAATAGGCCACCTTTTCTAATTACATCAATAAGTGCTATCTCATTATTTTTATGTAATTGTACAATTCGTTTTAATATTTTAATATCTTCTTGATCTAAATATAACATTTTATTTTCCTTCATACCTCCTTCTCCATATGTCTTTTACTCGATCATAGTTAAGGCGATCTATTTTTTGGGATCTTGTTCTTGGTTCTCTTAACGCCTTTTTTTCAAGTCTTTTTTTTATGTTTTTTATTTTTGTTTTTAGGTTTGCCATACTGATACAGTTTTTTTACATCCTTGTCCTTGACTATGATCCAGAATCCCTCTCGGTATTTCTGGCACAGAACAACAACGGGTGTTTTGTTTTCCTTCTTGGCTAACTCATTAGTCTTATCCCACAAGGATATGACTGCGTGTTTTTTCTTTTCTATTTTATACATTAATCAAGAGCCGAAGTTTTTTCTCAGAAAGGAGGTTTTTCAGTTTTTCTTCGGCTCTTTAACTAGGGATAAATATATACGACCTAGTTTAATATGGTATTTCGGCTTCATCAATTTCTTTTCTTGCTTGAGAAATTGGGCCTTCATCATGTGCTTGTTGTGGTTTGCTGTTTTGTTTTTGAGTTGGTATCAACTGCACTACACAACGAAATCTTGGTATAACAATTTCAGTTACATACTTCTTTTCACCAGCAGTTTCATAAGCACGATATTCAACCTGACCCTGAACATGAACAAGATCACCTTTTTTCATGTAACTAGAAATGCTTTGTGCAATGTTTGGGTTAAATATTTTAACACTGTGCCATTGTGTTTTTTCTTTCCACTCCGTACCAACTTTATACTTTTCATTGGTAGCAAGTGAAAGGGAAGCCATTTTCTCCCCCTTCATTGTGTCTTTAATTTCAGGATCAGCTCCCAAGCGTCCTGTTAATAATACAACATTTATCATTATTCATCCTTTTGTTGTGGTTGTTCCAAATTTACCAAATTACTGTTGGCAATTTTTAAATTATTAGAAGCTTCTTTTTCTTCTGCTTTTAATTTTTCAACATATCTATTGTCATCAAACCTACCCATAAATACATCTGCACTTAGTCCTATGTGTGACATTATTTTTGTTAGTGCATCTGTTGTTACAGACTTACTAGCTTCCTTGTCGAAAGCACCTTTAAGTCTTGCTTGAGGATATAGTTCTCCTACTGAAGTCATAGGGCCGATCCAATCCCATTTTGCTCCTACAATATCATTTGTATGATAAGGTACAGTTGCAATAGCTATGCTTACACTAGCAAACACAAGTTTATCTGTATAGCTATGTTCCGATTTCCAATTCCAACCAATACCCACTGGCCCAAATTGTTCCGTCATTCTCATGATTTGCCAATGTGCATCAATGGCTGTAAATCTACCAGCTTTCTTAGTAAATCGTGTATCGGTAGTGTTTAAAGCATCCCAATGTCTACGATTGATTTCTTTGTCTTGTATTGGTTTTTTATCTTTTTTCATTTTCAATCCTTCTTTGTAGTTTCAATAATATGATACCAAATCCAATTTACTTTTTTTAATCCGTATCTTTTTATTTTTTTTGGTTTTTTATAAAAAGTTATAATTTTAATTATTTTTTTTATTAATTTATTCATCCCTAAAAAACTCCCAGACTATTGCCTGTTTACCACTTCTGTTTTTTCTTGTTAATCGTGAATCCCTTATACATCCTTTTTTAACTAATTCACTAAAACGTGGACGGACAGTTGTGATTTCCAAACTTAACAGTTGAGCAACTTCATCAGGCGTTGCTCCATATTTTTGCTTGTTTTTAATAATTGACAAGCATCTTTGACGTATTGTTGGAGCTTTTTCTTGCATATCCAAAGAGGCTTGTTTGGACGTTCTTCTTTTTTTATATCCAACTCTATCAGGATACTGCAATATTTTTTTCATCTGATTTAGGTTCATCATAAAATTCCTTCCAATTTGTGTCAATTGTTTCTGGTGTTTTGCTCATTACTGCCTTCCAAAATATTTTATATACTTTCAATAGTTTTGATTGAAAATCCCTGTCTTGCTTAATGGTAAATATTTTGTGGGTTCTGTTACCAAAAAATATTGATAGATACGCTGTTGGTAATTTAGAACACAGCATATAATGTTGTACTTGTGGGTAGTACCGATCAATTAAATTAGCGTGTTGTTTTGGCGTATCCATAAACTGACCACTGTGTTTGGCTTCAAATACCGCTATGGGTATTGTAGCTTTATCAATTTCTGTATTTGCCAATACATATCCGTCTATCAATCCGTAAATGTAGGTGTTGTACCAAGCTAGTCTTTCTGGCGTTACAAGTAATTTCATTTCTTTTTCAAACCACGCTCGGTTTAAGTTCTCTGTAGCCGTTCCCATTTGAACGGGAAGTACATTTGATAGGTCATCTGGTTGAGTTTTTCCAATTTTTAAATCGTATAAGTCAATCCAGTTTCCTTCAACTAATTTTTGTGCATCAGTTCCACCAATGCCATTAGGACGTTCTTTTTTTGCTTTCAAGTCTACTTTTCCGCTCATCCATTGATTGTAGTCTGTCATTTTTTGCTCTCCTCATGGCTATTTTTATTATTTCTATACTTTCTTTCGGTATTTCCCCAGCTCGAAATTTTCTTTCAAATTCCGCAAATCCATTGCCATCAAATAATTTATGCTTCAGAACGAAAACCAAAATATTTTGTATATATATCTCTTTACGTTCGTGTGGTGGTAAGGGTTTTATTCTCTTTTTGTGTGGATTCCCTATCCGACTGATTATATCTTTTAATATTTTTCTGTTTCTTTCCTCCATTTATTTTCCATTCCACTTTTTCATGTCTTGGAGCATTCTTTTTAATTTTTCTATATATACAGCTCCATCCAATAATTCCTCAATCGCCTCATCACACCACTCCTCAATACTTTTCATGGAAGTCATCATGGTATCACCATATTTTTTTGTTCCGTCATTTGATCGTTTAATCATTCGTGTGGCAATGCTCATAACTAGGGGATCTTCCGCATTGAGCAATGTATCAACAAATTTTTGTTTTTTACTTTTTCGTTCAGTCTCTTTTAAAATATGAGGCATTTTTTTCCTTTTTTTGAAGTATTAGTTCACATTCCAAGCTTTCAGCCCATATACAGAATAGGAATCCTGAAGGTTTCCGGATTCCTACTTCCCATTTTGATACCAGACCTCTTGCCACACCTATCTTTTCATCTAAATCCATTTGACTTAAACCCAATTCATGTCTTTTAGATACAAATTGAGTTATCAATTGGTCATGAAATTGAGTGCCTAATGCCTTTTCCATTGTGTTTCATACCGTGAAACAAATGTTTTTGTCAATATGGAAACTTTAATTCAATTTAGCTCGGGGGGAAGGTGGAAATATGGTGAATTTGCCACCGCAATTCCAGCAACCGTAAATACTGTAATCCCCCCCTAGATCCCTACACATACTTGGTTTCGACTATGGTGTATGCTACCTAACTAGACGCTATCTAGTTACCTCGCAGAGATTTTTTTTAATTTAATAATTCTGCTTGTTTAATGGCGTGTGTCATTAACAAATCCTCTACATATTCTTTAGCTTTTGCTTTAGCCTGTTTGTAGCTACCAAAAGTTCCTAAACTTTTCTGATTTTTATCTACCACAGAATCATCTATCATTACTTGCCAAATATCTGTGCCCGTATACGACTGTGCCCTAGTGTTTCTAATGATATGTATGGTTATATCATTATGAAATGTTCTAGGCACTGTTAAGTAGTAGTGGCCTTTTTCAGATTGTTTATATGGCATAAGTTCTCCTTTAATTTAATCTATCCATCCAGATTTCATGTTTCATCATGTCATGTACTCTTGCATTTCTTCTGTTTTGTACGTTGTAAACCTTTCCTTTGGTTTCAACATGAGTTGACCAATCCGTAGCTGTTTGGAATACGGCAAATAAATTTTCACCATATCTATCTGTATATTTTGCATACAGTTTCATTAGATTGTCCATTTGACATTCACTGTAAGGAATTGATATTTTGTTAATGGGGTTGTATTCCTGATATGCCAGAGTTTTTCTGAACAGTTGTTTTACTGTTACGAATCTAATTGTTTGTTCGATCCATTTTTTCTTTTCTTCTTCACCTTGAAGAAAGTTCTCAATAGCACCATCAAGAGCTGTATAATCCATCTCAATATCTTTAGTCGTATTATGTTTAGTTCGTACATGGAGCTTCCAATCCTCGTTTGAACATCCATTATCACAGAATAAATATCTGGCCCATAACAGTAAATCTTCTGCGAATAATAAATTATGCGAAGATTTAAACTGCAAACCTAATATGCTTCTTTCCATAGGGTTATCAAACATTTTGATTCCCTTGATGCGATTAAACCAATAATTTCTAATAAACACTGCTCCATTATTATCTACTGTATCAATTATCTCAACCTCGTTTAAGTCTAGACTAGAATTTAAAATCAATTCGTTAAAATGATTTATGGCTTTTTCATATGAACGTATCTTGTATGTTTTGCTAACAACAGCTAATCCGTCATTATTATCCTTTCTGAATACCTCTTTCTTTCCAGATATTTCTTTGTGATCTACGTTATAAATTGGACGTAAACCTACATCAAAGTTTGCACTTTCAGGTATGGCAAATTTTGGTGGTAATTCCCGTAACACTTCTGCTGTATTATTTTGCATTAGCATTTTTCTCTCCTTTGTTTAGTTTTAATTTATCAATAGCAATCTGCACTTTATCATCAATAATTTTAGTTATCTTGTCTATTGGCAGATGCTTATAAATCTGATCGTCTATGGTATCCAATAACTTAGAATCAATTACTGTTTTCTTTGCCATTTCTCCTCCTTAATCGCCTTCACTTAATTGTGGAAAGCAAGGTTCATTTAAAAATGAAGTATGTAATGCTCCACAAGAATTACCTTCATCGTCACACATAACCTTGAGCCAGTTGCCATCATCCAAATGTAAATATAGAAAAGGTTGATTATCTACACCTTCATAGGTTGTTCCAAGATGTGTAAATTTATAATGTCCTTCATGACGATATCCAGCTTTAATAATTTTTTTACCAGCTACGCATTTATTTATTCTGGCTTCCCATTTCTGTCTCAAAGTTTGTTCCATTATAATCTTTCCTCTAATTGAACAATTTGTTCCTTCAAATTATTTATGCTTTGTTTAATTTCTTTTTGTTCATCATCATTGCGTGTCTTTTTACAGAATGCCCTAAGTACATGAAATATATCCATTTTTTGTATTGGAATGTACTGTGCTTTTGATGTTGAAAAATATTTTTCGTCTATGAACCACATATCCGATGGAATTTTATATCCTGAATGGTACATGAATTTTATCATTTTTTCCACTTGCATTTAAAATCCCCTTTGTATTTTTTCTGTCGCCTCGTTTATTTTTTGTATCATTTTGTTCAAGGCTTCTTGTCCTTTGTCAAGGTACTGCTGTAACTCATGAATTTTAGCGTTGCTGTTGTTGAGTATTTCCTCAACTGATTCTCTTGACTGTTCCTTTACAACTGCCTCGCTTCGCTCGGCATGGTATCTTCTTTCTGCATAATCATTCATTTTAATTTCCTCAGATTATTTAAGATGAACACATATTACATCTTTATCATTTCTGTCATCCCCAAACCAAATAACCATTTTATCCAATTCGTTATATGTAAACTCTTTTGAATCACTTTCTTCAGTTGCACTTACCCAAGACTTTCCCTTGAACTTCATTTTTGCATTCGGTACAATTCTATTTGCCTTGCATAGTATTTCCTTAAACTGTTCTGAATTAACTTTCATATTCTGTGTTCTCCTCATTATTTATTTTATTTACTGAATCCCAAACATCCACTTGGGCCTCACCATGTTTTTTAATAAATTCTTCTCTTGTCATGTCATTTGCGTCCTCTTGCATTTGCAATACCCATTGTCCTGTTTTACTCATTTATTATTTACCTCGTATTTTTTTAGTTAGTTTTAAACATAGTATTATTATACCTACCCACATTGGTGCAGATACTACGCTTATTACCAATGTTGGATTTACTCCAGCTACCAGCATTGATACTATGAATCCCAATCCCAAAGTGATTAAGAGGATCATGAACGTACCTATTTTGTGGCTTTGCTTGTCAAATTTTTCTGATATTTTCATTTTGGATTCCCTTGTCATCATTGTACATAAAAAATTTCAAACCATCCTACAGTTTTGAATTTTCAGTTACCCTCGCTTCGCTCGGTATATACCTTCGGTATTCGGTATCGCTCCCCTCATACCTTCGGTATTCGGTATCGCTCTCTTTGTGTTCTATGGTTTTTTTTTAAAAAATAAAACCCAAGAGGATACAAGTGATGTACCCTCTCGGTTCTAGGAGTAATTAATGTTTTGTAGCCAGTGTCTTTTCAACGTTTTTTATGATGTCTTTTTCGATTGGAGCGTTGAAATGCTTTTTGGCGTGTGCAATGTTTGTTTTATTGGTTACACCACCATGTGCTACATAAGTTTCTTTCAATAAAGTTTTGTAAACTTCCTTTATCGCCTTAACCCTATTGTTGTAGGTTTCAAATTTTATCGTCCATATAGAAACTTTGTATGCACGATCAGTTGATGACACTTTGGTAATTTCAGTGTTCATTATGTCTTTTGCAGAACCTAACTCCTCAACCAGAGCGTTTGATTCTATCTTGAGGTCATCAAGTTTTATTTCGCAACCTTTGCGTCTAAACTCTAAAAACCTAACGTGCTGTGCCATATCAAATTTGCAATCCACAAACTCCATATCGCTTTCTGCCTGATCTTTGTATAAATCAGTAAATTTTTGTACAGAAATTTTATATGCACTGTCACGAATAACCTTTAATTTTTCCAAGAATTGATCGGCCATTATTTTCCCCCTTTTGTTTTGTTAATTGTTATTGGATTGTGAAACTCAACGTCTTTTAGTAGAGGAGTTTTGTCGATCAATTCTTTTGCTTTTTCAACGTCCTTCCTCATTATCCACGAAGTAACTTTCCAACCAGCTTTAATTCCCAAACCTAATGCTTGTGCCGTTCTATAAATCATAGTACCTCCTTTATGTTAAAACTCTGATATATTGTGCAACCATATATCCGATAAAAAATGCGATGAAAAAGCTTACTAAAAATCTTTCTAAAGTTTTCATACAAATTCCTTTCCGTATTCATTATGTATAGTATGTAACACGAGATCCTTTCGATCATCATCTTGTATTTCTCTGGCGTGTTGAAGTTGTATGATGAGTGCTTTGTAACGCTCGTCAGTTTTTACCAGATAGTCGTGTACTGCTTGTGGTATATTCTTTATTACCTGAACCATAGGTACTCCTTCCTTTTTAACTTGTTAAGATTTTTCAATCGTACTGTCTAATTTACTTCTTAGAATAGCGTATTGTTCCTTTAATGATGGTTTTTCATTAGGGGTCTTACTGCTTATTCTTCTCTCTACAATTTCATCGATTTTATCGTAGTCGACACAATCGTAAGGGTCTTTCCATTCGTCAATTTTTTGACAATAACTTTGGAAATTACGAAAAACATATTTATGTAGATCGCTTTCGTGTTTACGATTAGTGATCTTATAAATTAAAATCGTGAAATTGTATTTTATCCATTGGTAAAACATATTTATTCCTTTCAATTAAAAATTTAAAAAATATCCCATTCACCACAAGCACAAAACATTGCGTGATAAGGGCTGAAACCTTTGTTTCTAAACTTAAAATAAAACATATTTACTTCAATATGTAATCCGTATTTCTTCGATTCAGCCCTACATTTTTTGAGCCAATCGATTTCTATTTGCTCCCACGATCTTTTGGGATATTTTCTTAAATTTGTCATTTGGTACTCCTTTTTTTATCTGATTTAAAATGATCCATTGTAACTAATTTACGCTTGTTAATTATTATACAATCTGGATGATCTTTATCGGTTACTGGTGACGAAGGGGCTATTTCCCAATACGAATACCAATATTTTTGTTTATCTTTAACCATAAGAATCCTTTCTGTTATGATTATTAAATCTTAGTTTTGACAAGAATGGCTAGATTGGGCTAGTTAACCTAGCAAAATACGCCATCAGCGGATTTTGTGTATGGTTTGCTGAATACAAGTGATAATTTGGTTATAGCACAATCCAAATAAAGGCGTGAACTTGGTACATTACTGGCCATCCGATAGTCCTGCTTTAATTTGGCTATATTGTGTCTAACAGTAATCTTCTCTCTAAATGGAGCGGAAAGCCCTCTAATACGCACTTAAAAAGAGGGATTTCTCGGATATAAGCGATTACGCAAATTAGTGCTTGTATTTATGGATACCCAATATAGTCATTACGATTTCGCCAATTGGCTAGTGACTAGGGGTTAGGATTTACCCAAATCTTTGATTTGGTCTGGAAATCATTACTCCTACAAAACGGGTTGAATTGGTGATTAGAAGGACGCTGAAAGCGTTCAAGATTCTGATCATCAAGAGATAATGATTGGTAAAACAAGAGTAAATTGCCGAGCTTTCTCGCAAGTCTATTTGGTTCTTGCTTGTCAAGAACAGAAGAAAGTGACTGCCTCGTCCAGATTTTGTCATGGGGTCGGGCCCCCGTGATAAAATATGGATAACGGGCTTGCGAAAACCGAGAGTAATTTAGGATGTCCATAGTCTTACTTGTTTATAATGCACTTAATGTTACATTATTGGATCGTGTTTAAATTGGCTGAACTTGTTCAGCTTCAATCTAGATTGCAATTTAAATGCTAGACAATGATGTAAGTGTTTCACGATATGAAAGAGTGACTTGACAAACAAATTAAAGGTATTATCGTGATAAAAGGCTATGAAGAAAAGTAACTTAACGCAGAAACAAAAGGCCCTTGTGGATACAATCGTAACTACAGGTAAATCCATAACGGAATGCTCCCAAATGGTAGGATACGCAAAGGGAGAGAGTGGTAGAGTAGTAGCTAGTAGGACGTTACGATTACCTCACGTACAAAGGTACATGATGGAACGGATTGCGAATACTATCGGATTGGGTGCTGTAACAGCTTCAAAACGATTGGTTGAGCTAAGTAACGATGCAAAGAGCGAATATGTTCAACTAGAGGCCTCTAGAGATATACTAGACAGAGCGGGTATACGAGCACCAGAACGGGTACAGCACGACATACAAGGTGATATAAAAATCTCTATCGACCTCACGTAAACACTTCGTCTAAAAAGAGGGGTGGGGGGGAAAAAACGATGGTGAGGTTATATATATATATCCCTTACTCGCATTACAGGTTAAAAAAGGTACGAAGGATTGCTGTACACGAATGTGAGTACCCAAATATATATTTTAATCTTTATAAATTATCTTCAACAATGTAAGGTAAAATCTTTCACAACATGGATAAAATAATGACAGATTTGGAAAAAGAAATAAAGAATCTCAAGGAACAGAACAAGATATTGCTGGACAGAATGGAAAAGCATATTGACGAAAAGAGTGATATGCGAAAGGAACTGTATGCAATGGCTAATCCCCAGCGTCTTAACGGATCAGGTAAAATAACCGAACAGACCTTTAAGGAAGGTACGGATTAGTGAGCTACTTGGAAACTATTTCGTTTCATGATAGGAAACGTCTTAGAAAAATAGTCAAGAAGGTTCATCTGAAGAACTATCCTACGGAATTTATTAACAATTACGAGGCTGATAAGCTGATTGAAAGTTTCGCTCCAAAGGTGGTGGAGAAGATGCTGAAACAGTTTGTAGATTCAAAGCTTGGCTGATTTTAGCTACAAGCCTTACGGACAGGTTCTCAAAAATTTTATGAAGTCTGAGGACTTCTTCAGGGGAATAAGAGGGCCCGTTGGATCAGGGAAGTCAGTTGCGTGTTGCGTGGAAATATTCAGAAGGGCTTTACAGCAAAAAAAAAATGACAATGGAATAAGAAAGTCACGCTGGGCTGTAATCAGGAATACAAATCCACAGCTTAAAACCACCACAATCAAGACATGGCTGGATTGGTATGATGAAAATACATGGGGAAGATTCCATTGGTCTGTTCCCTACACCCATCACATCAAAAAAGGTGACTTGGACATAGAAGTCATCTTCCTAGCATTAGACAGACCTGAAGATATGAAGAAACTGCTGTCATTGGAGTTGACGGGAGTGTGGATAAACGAAGCAAGGGAAATACCCAAATCAATCATTGACGCTTGTACCATGAGGGTAGGACGTTTTCCTTCCATGAGGGAAGGTGGAGCTACATGGTATGGAGTTATCTGTGATACCAACGCTCCTGAGGAAGATCATTGGTGGCCCATTATGGCTGGTGACGTTCCCGTTCCCGATCACATAAGTCGTGACGAAGCTTTGATGCTCATTAAACCTGATAATTGGTCTTTTTATTCTCAAGGTGGAGGAATGAGGGAAATAAGGGGAGAAACAGGTGATTTAACAGGATATGAGGATAATGAACACGCTGAAAACAAGCAGAATTTAACACCCAAATACTACAATAACATCATCAACGGAAAAACAAAGGGATGGATTGATGTTTATGTCCTTAACAAGCTTGGAAGTTTGGAGGAGGGAAAACCCGTGTATCCATCTTGGAGATCGGAAACCCATTTGGCAAAAGAGCCATTGATACCAGATCCCAATTCCGTTGTATTTATTGGCATAGATTTTGGATTAACCCCAAGTGCCGTCTTTGGACAGCGATTGGCTACGGGAAGATGGCAGATACTTCATGAATTGGTATGTTTTGACATGGGAGCCGTTCGTTTTGCGGAAACAATGAAACAGGACATTGCAAAATATTTCAGAAACTATGAATTGGAGATATATGGTGATCCAGCAGGAGATTTTAGGGCTCAAACGGATGAAAGAACGCCATTTCAAATGCTTCGTACGGCTGGAATCAAGGCAATTCCAGCTCCATCCAATGATGTTGCCCTTAGAATTGAGGCAGTAGAATCAACATTGAACAAGATGGCGGATGGTAAACCAGCTTTTTTATTGGATAACAGATGCCTTAATCTAAAAAAAGGGTTCAATGGTGGATACCATTACAGAAGGATACAGACTTCAGGGGAACGATATGATGAGAAGCCCAACAAGAACAGATATTCCCATGTTCATGACGCACTTCAGTATTTACTGATGGGAGCTGGTGAAGGAAGAACTATTCTTCATGGAAAAAATAAATTAAATCCAACAAAGGCAAAAACTGAATGGAATGTTTTTGACAGAGTTAATAAACCAAAAAGGAAATCTTGGAACGTATTCGGCTTGAATGGCTAATATTTTTCTACACACCCTACAATCCCCCATTTTACACAAGGTGGCGAAAAAAGGGCTTTACGCACGTAGGTGGTTTGCATTTTTGTCCTAAATTTAAGTGCTGGGTACTGTTAGAGGGATTGTATGGACGATTATATGTGGAAATTATTGATGGTAATGAAGCTCAAAAAGTTTTATCCTATGTTAAACGGCTGAAGGGAACTGTCCTGAAGGGAAAGGAATTGGATACACCAAATTTTAGAGGTGAATGGTGGATCAAGGAACATAGCTGTACGAGTTACATACAGCGATTAATTGGTTTACGATCCTTTTGGATATTTACGCCCTATCAGTTATTTTGTGCGTTGCGTAAATTACATTTTGAAGTCTTTGTAGATTCAAAGATTAATACTATGGCGAAAAAACCTAAACCTAGACCTAGACCAAAGCCCAAACCAAAACCTAAAGGATACTAATGGCTGATTATACTGACAAAGATAAAAAAAGATTTATTAAGAGATTAACTGACGGAGGTATGTCTATAAAGGATGCTACAGAGGAATGGGGAATATTTTTAGCAGAAATAGATGCGTATGGAGAACTTGCATCAAAGAAAAAAAACAAAAAAGCAATTAAGGCAAAAAGAAAAGTTGTGTAATGGGCATATTATCAAGACCTAAATATCAGGAAACGGAAACCGACAGAATGATTAAGCGTCAGATGGAACAAGAAGAAAAAGATCGTGTGGCGAAAGAGGAGGAACGTGCCGAACGAAATAGAAGAATCGCCAAAGGAATGGTTGGTTCTCGTTCCATGTTTTCCAAAGCTGGTGGTAGGGGATTTTATGATGATGAAGGGAATATGTATTCATAATGGGAAGTGGAAACAATTCTAGAGCTGGTGCTGGAGATCGTTCTAATAACCGAACTAACAGAGGTCGAAAAGCCGTTAAGAAAAAACTTAAATTAGTAACGCAAATAGCTGGGCCTATTAAGGTAAAAAAAAAGGTAGGTCTTGAAACAGGTAAACCTCTTTATTCAGCAAAAGGCGGAAAAGCAAATTTTATGTATGGGGGAGCCGCTTCAAAAGCCACTGATGATTATTTGGTTGAAACAAAACAAGTCAAGGTGGGAAATTATTTTAAAAAAGTTGGTGGGGAATTTATTAGAATAAGTAAGTCAGAAGGGGAAAAATTATATAAGGCTGGTGATCCTAGCATTAGCCGTTCAACAATAGGAAATACAAAAAGCAAGGAATTAAAATATGGCAAGTCTGGTGGAGCTATGGGAAGTGGTGATGCCACAGGAATAATGACAAGCATACCCATTTCAGCAGAAATGCACAAAAGCCAACAAAAGACAAAAGCCCTATTGGTTGCTGGACTGTCTTTGGCGGCTGGGCCTATTGGTGGAACTCTCATGAGAGCTGAAGCGGCAGATGCGTACAATAGTACATACAAGGATTATGAAAAAAGTTTTAAGGCAAACATGACAAGAACTGCGTCTGGTGACCCTAAACATATGGCATCACCAAAAGTGATAAGAAATGAAGTGGCAAATGTTGAAGGAGCTAATTTGGCTTTTGGAACTGTAATACATGGTGACGAGAAAATTAAATCTAAAAAACATAAAAAAACAACAAGACGTTTTGCTGGAATACATGATGATGAAAAACTTCTTCCAAAAAGGAAATTTTATTAATGCAAATAAATACTGATATTACTCCCAATGTAGCTACTGATTCAAAGGTAGAGGCAATATTAAAACGCTATAAGGAAGCTGATACCCTTAAATTACAATGGAAGGACAAGTTTGAGGAAGCTTATGAATATTGCTTACCCCAACGAGAATCCTTTTATGATGAAGCTGTAGGTCAAAAGCGTACCGATAAAATATTTGATGAAACAGCGGTTGTAGGCATACAGGAATTTGCTAGTAGATTACAAGCTGGTATCGTTCCTACATTCGCAAGATGGGCAAACTTTGAAGCTGGTGTGGAAATACCAAAGCAAAGTGTAGAGAAAGTCAATTCATCTTTGGATGACATTACACAGTATATATTTGAAATAATTGGTAACAGTAATTTTAACTCTGAAGCACATGAAGCCTTTATGGATTTGGCTGTTGGAACGGGATGTATGCTTGTTGAGGAGGGTGATGCCGTTAATCCAATAAAATTTTCTGCCATACCTTTGCCACATTTAATTTTGAACAACGGCCCAATGAACAAAATTGATACGATATTTCGTAAACGCCAATGCAAGTTAAATGAAATAAAAATAATGTATCCGAAAGCTACAATACCTGAAGAAGTTATGCAATCGGTAAAACCAGATAAAAAATGTACGTTAATTGATGGTATATACCAGATATATGATGAACCCAATGTTGAAAAATATAAACATTGCGTTATTCTATTGGATAAAAAGGTTATTGTTTTTGAGGAAATGTTTGAAGGTGTAGGCTCTAATCCCTATATAACTTTCAGGTGGAATAAGGCTTCAGGGGAAGTTTATGGTCGTGGCCCAATCTTCAATGCCATATCTGCAATCAAGACTTGCAATCTAACGATACAATTAATTTTGGAAAATGCACAGATGGCTATATCTGGCATTTACCAAGTAGAAGATGATGGTATCGTTAATCCTGACAATATTCAGCTAGTTCCCGGCAGTCTAATTCCAATCGCTCCAAATTCAAAAGGACTGCAACCAATAAATGCGGCTGGACGATTTGATGTCGCTCAATTGGTTCTAGAGGATATGAGGGCAAATATTAAAAAAGCATTGTACATGGAAACTCTTGGTCGTCCTGAAGGAACGCCCATGACGGCAACGGAAGTAGCGGAACGAATGGCTGATTTGTCAAGACAGATTGGTTCATCATTCGGCAGACTGCAATCGGAATTTGTTATTCCCGTATTACGCAGAGTTATCAGAATTTTAAAGGAACAAGGAAGAATAGAATTGCCCATAGTTAACGGCAGAGAAGTTAAGGTTCAGGCTGTATCTCCATTGGCACGATCGCAGTTCCAACAAGATATAAGTGACATAAATAGATTTCATGAGATTATTGCAACGACATTTGGCCCTCAGGCATTAAACTTATTGGTAAAACAAGATGAGGTAGCCAAACATATTGGAAAACTTATGAATATTCCTGAGAAACTACTTCGAGATTCAATGGAACAACAACAACTAGCCCAAGAATTGCAAGGGATGGCACAGGAAGGACAACTAGATGACAAACAAATCATGGGAAACCCTCAAGCACAACAAGGACAAACCAAAACCAGTTAATTCAATTGACGGATATCAACGATCTCCAGAAAATGAAAAACTAATCAATCAATTAATAGCTTCGGTATTTAAGGGGGATGACGGTAAAAAAGTATTGTCCTATTTAAAATCAATTACAACGGAAGCTGTAGCTGGGCCTAATATGTCCACAAATGAACTCTTTCACTTGGAAGGAAGAAGATTTTTAGTTGCAATATTACAACAACGCATTAACGCACATCAAAAGGAGAAAAAATAATGGCTGAAGAACAAACTCAAGAAACACAACAAGAAGAACAGGAATCAAGTAAACCTGAATACATATCCGATAAATTTTGGGATAAAGATAGAAATGAAATAAATGTTGAATCGCTAGGTACATCATACAATTCTTTGGAAAAAAAACTAGGACAGCGTACAGATGAATTAACGAAACAGATACGCACAGACATGGAACAGGAACGTAATGCCAAAGTACCAGAAAAATATGAGATAAAATTACCAGATGACATTCCTGAAAATATTTCCATGCAAGTTAATGAAGAACAGCCCTTACTTCAATGGTGGAGTGAAAAAGCTAAATCTATGGGATTGTCACAAGAACAATTTAATGAAGGTATTTCTCAATTTGTTAATAATGAAATAGCTGGATTACCAGATAGCTTTCAGGAAGAACAAAAGCTAGGTGATAATGCCAAAGATCGTATTGAATCTGCTGATTTATGGTCAAAAAAACACTTATCTGAGGATGGATACAATACAATAGTAAAATTGGCTGAAACTGCTGATGGCATAAAAGTATTGGAGGAAATAATGGCACTTAATAAAAATTCCGTTATGCCTCAGTCACCAACGGCAGTTGATACAAAACCTTCTCTTATGGATTTAAGATCCATGATGAAAGATCCTCGTTATTGGAAAGATGGTGAAAAAGATCCAGCTTACATTTCACGTGTATCAAAATTATTTGAACAGATTTCGTAAATCATATGTCTGTTTATCCAAATTTAGTTTTAGTAATTTGGCGTGATACAAGGGAAGTGGACATAGGAACTTGGCACGATAGAAAGGAAGTAAACAAAACTGCTTCATCCATTATTCATAGTGTAGGATGGATAATAGAGGAAAATACAGTTGATATGAAAATATCAGCAGACCTTCCAGCAGATATTACGGATACGGAAGTAGGTCGAACTACAGTTATTCCCAAAGGTTGCATAGAGGAGATAATAAATGTGCGTTGCGAAAAGGAAAATGATTAGTCATTACTTCTTGCAAGACCTTTAGAGTACGCAAATTGCCCGTTAAGGATAACTTTTTAGCAAACTTAAAAGACAATCGGTTAACCTTAACTAATGGAGAAATACAATGGCTAGTACAGTAACTAATGCCTTTATTACTCAGTTTGAATCAGAGGTTCACATGGCGTATCAACGCATGGGAGCTAAACTCAAGAATCTGGTAAGGACTGTGAATGGTGTATCAGGTTCTAGTGTAAAATTCCAAAAGGTTGCAAAAGGTACAGCTACAACTAAAGCTAGACACGCTGAAGTAGTGGCTATGAACCTTGCTCACTCTAATGTGTCTGCAACTTTGGTGGATTATTTTGCCGCTGATTACATTGACAAACTAGATGAATTGAAGATCAACATTGACGAAAGACAGGTAGTGGCTCAAAATGCCGCTTATGCACTTGGTCGTAAAACAGATTCAATTATTACAACTGTTTTGGATGCTGGAACTTCAATCGCTAATAACGTAAATTCCTCTGGCACAGGTATGACATTGATTAAAGCTAAAAATATGCAAAATATTTTTGGTACTAATGATGTTCCTGATGATGGACAGCGTTATTGGGCAGTAGGGCCTCAACAATGGGGTGACCTAATGAGTGTGGATCAATTCTCACGTGCCGAGTATATTGGTACAGAGGGATTGCCTTTCACTAATGGTGAATCTACTGCAAAAAGATGGATGGGCTTCTTATGGTTCGTTCATTCAGGCCTAACTAAAGTATCTACTGATAGATACACTTTAGCTTGGCACAAATCTTCTGTGGGTCTTGGCATAGGTCAAGATGTTAAAACAGAAGTTAACTATATACCTGAAAAAGTGTCTAACCTGATAACTTCTTCTCTCTCTATGGGAGCGGTGGCTATTGATGGTGACGCTATCAGACGCCAACTTTGTGTGGAATAGGAAAGGAAATATAATATTATGGCTTATGAATTAGCAAATCCTATTAAAAAGATCTCTCAAATGGGTGATTCCAATGCAATGTGGTATTATTCAGATGGTGACGCAATAGGTACAATAGATGATGACAATTACTTCATCTTATCTCAAGCGGAACTTACTGCTGGAGACGTTATTATTGTAAATAGTGGTGGATCAAACGCTGTGATAGATACATTGATTGTATCTGTTCATGATGGTGGTACAAACCTAGATACTGTAATACAAGCATAAAACTAATTAACTGTGGGGGATTTTTATCCCCCACATTATTTAACTTATGGCAACAACAAAAGTAGATATATGCTCCACAGCTTTAATCATGATAGGAGCGAACTCAATTACATCCTTTTCTGATGACAGCACGGAAGCCAATGTATGCAATGTTGTTTATGAGGATGTATTAAAATCAGCCCTTACAAGACACAGATGGAGATTTGCTACTGAACAATCACAATTAAGTTTACTTACTGCTACACCTACAGGACGATATGCGTATGCGTATCAACTTCCGACAAGCCCTGAATTACTTCAACTTATTACCTTAACAGTAAATGATATAGTTATTCCCTATGAAAGATATGGAGATAAGGTTTATTTAGACAGTTATGGAAGCTCATCTTCCGTAATCTGCGATTATACATTTCGTCAGGATGAAGCTGAATTTCCTCCCCATTTTATTTTGGCACTTGAATATAGTTTAGCTGGTTTATTCGCTGGTTCAATTGCACGTGATTCAGGAATGATAAAACAATTTTCTGATATGGCTGAACGACAATATTTAATCGCTAAAAATATTGATTCTTCTGAACGAACAAATTCAGCCATAGATCATTCACGATTTATAAATTTACGTAAGTCAACTAGATCGACAGGTTAATATGGCTAGAACAATGAGGACTGTTCTATCTAATTTTAGTTCTGGAGAACTTAACCCCTTACTAAGATCAAGAACGGATGCCAAAGCTTACTTTAATGGAGCACAGACTTTACGAAATTGGTACATGATGGATAATGGCGGTCTTATGCGTAGACAAGGAACAACGTATAAAGCTACACTTGCCGCTGAATCAAGAATATTGCCTTTTATATTTTCGGATGATGAAATAGCTATATTTGTTTTATCCAACAACAGATTGGATGTTCATAACAGTGCTGGTACTTCTGTTCAAAGCAATTATACAACAAATTGCAATTGGACAACGGCTCAACTGTTTGAATTGAACATAGCACAGTTTGGTGATACTGTATTTATTGCCCATAGAAACAATCCTACTGTAAAAATCAAAAGAACGTCAGCCACAGCTTTTACGGCCAGTGTATTTTCCTTTGATTCTCACAGCAGTGGTTATCCACGCTATAAACCTTATTACAAGTATGAAGATAGTGCGGTTACCCTAGATCCAGCGGCAACTTCAGGATCGTCAGTAAATATTGTGGCTTCAACTGCAATTTTTGATTCTGATGCCAATTGGGTTGGAAAAACAATTCGCATTGGTGAAAAGGAGATTGATATTGCTTCACGAACAAATACAACGACTGTAGTTGGCAACATAAGAGAAACTTTGGCTAACGCTGATGCTACAGCAGAATGGGATGAAGAATTAATATCCTCTCACAGAGGATACCCCCAAGCCATTACGTTTCATGATAACAGATTGTGGATCGGGGGAGTAAAATCAAAACCATCATCAATGAACGCCTCTCAGGTAGGTGATTATTATAATTTTAGTGTAGGAACAGGATTATCGAATCAAGGAATTGATGTTGCCATTGGTGGTGATACTGTCAACGAAATACGTCACTTATATTCTGGATCTAACTTACAAATTTTTACGGATGGTGGTGAATATATCATTCCAACTTCATCCGATACTTCAGCCATTACTCCAAGCAACATTGTATTTCGCAGACAAACGCCTTATGGATGTTCAAGAACAAGACCCATATTATTTGATGGAGCGTCAATTTACACACAAAAAAATGGTAGGGCTATTCGTGAATTTATTTATTCTGATTCTGAAGCTGGATATGTATCAACTAATATTTCGGTATTGGCTAACCATTTAATAGATACACCAAAAGATATTGCCATGATAAGTGGTTCTTCCACACGTCCTGAACAGTTTGCCATTTTTACTAATTCTGGCTCTACCCATAATGGTAAACTTGCTGTCTTTCATTCCATTCGTGAGGAAGATATAGCTGGATGGACATTGTGGGAAACACGTTCAGGTGATACTTTTCACAGTGTTACAAGTGCCAATGAAAATCTTTTTACTGTATGTAAACGTACTTTAAATAATGTAGTTACCTATACTTTGGAAAAATTTGGTGAAGATGATTCCTTAAGCCTTGATTGTTCAACGACTTCCACACTCTCCCAACGTGGTACTCCTCTTGTGAAAGGCGCTTCTCAGTCAGGGCTTACTTTAATTATGGATGGATTAACGTCCAGCCCACAAATACAAGAGGCTTTTACAATTAGTGGCGTATCAGGAACATCTACGATAACTGCTGTTACAAACAATGGTAGCAATACCTATACAGTTACATTGGATGCAAATTTGGCTTCCTCCCCAGCGGATAATGCTTCTATTACTTTTACCAAAGGATTTTTGCATACAGTCAATGGTATTTATACCAATGAATCTGTTAATGCCGTCTATGGTAATTCGTCTTTAGGAGCATTTACCGTTTCAGGAAGTGATACGATAACCTTTACAGTAGATCCACAGCCAACAGGTGTTAGTGTAGGATTTAATTATACACCTGAATTGGAAACAATGCCTATAGATTTGGAAACGGAAACAGGGCCTTTGACAGGATTACCAAGAAGAATAGTGCGTTGCATAATTGACGTGGCTGATACATTAGATGTATCGTTGAAGTCACCTAGTTCAGCTTCAGCACATGAATTGGTAATATTACAAAGTGGATTTACAGTGGGTGGAGATTTAATAAAACAAAGTGGAAAAAAAGAATTTTACTTTTTGGGATATGATAAATCCCCAACAGTAACAATAACACAAAATGATCCCTTGCCTTTAAAGGTTTTAGGCATGGCGTTGGAAGTGCAGTTTAGTTAATGGTAGATCCAGTAACAGCTCTAGCCTTTTTAAGTTTTACGAAATCAGGTTTAGGTTTTATTGGAGGTAGGATACAAGACAAGCAAACCCTTCAGGAACTAAATACCAACAGATTATTAGCCCAATTAAAAGGCCTATCCACCAGCAATCAAATAAATGACATGACGGATGAAAAATTGGCTGATAACATAACCGTAGGAAACACAAGTGGTTATGCTCCATTAGACAGTGCTTCTTTCAGGGCAATTCAGAAACGGGTAACTGATAAGGGAAAAAAGGATTTACTTAACACCAAGCTGTCAACTGAAATAGCCGTTAACAGCATTAATCAGTCATTGTCCAACTTAAATAAAAAAATGATTATGTCTGAAATAGGATTCGGAGTTGAAATAGCTTCACTATCCTATTCACATTCCAATTTT
>VTLG01007635.1_pt1 | contig 38120 bp, 55 predicted proteins | sample 4694571 | NCBI WGS metagenome assembly VTLG01 (sample SAMN12604809, study PRJNA352737) | marine metagenome | biome: ENVO:00000447; feature: ENVO:00000209|ENVO:00000569|ENVO:01000036; material: ENVO:00002151; isolation source: viral sequences binned using virsorter ...
CTCCTATTATTTCCTCCAGCAAAGGCACTACCACCCCATGAATTTTGACCACCCTGGTCTTCTCCACCAGATCCACCAGCACTAGTAGGGTTACTACCACCAGTACCAGCAGAATTTGTATGAGTACCTTCTCCGTCTGTACCATTTCCTGCTGTTGCTCCACCTCCGTGGCCACCCCATCCTTTATCTGTAGGTCCACCTTCATTGCCATATTTGGCACCGCCACCGCCACCAGCAATGACTAGTGCATTAGCATGAGAAAAAGTAGCAACACAAACGCCAGTCATTCCACCGCCGCCGCCACCACCATAAGTACTAGCGGGAGGATATTGAGAGTATCCACTTCCCCCACCACCTTGACTATTAGCATTAGGTCCATAACTAGCACCACCTGCACCAGGTCCAGGTGAACCACCAAGTCCACCTTCACCTACAAAATACTCTAACGTCGTAGTTTTAGGAATACTATATCGAGCAATAGTAAAACCACCTTGAGAGGCTAATAAACCTGGTGATGGTTGGGTCGGCTGATCACTTGCACCGCCTCCACCAACAGCAATAATTTCTAGCCTCGCACTAGGCCGACTAGTGCTCGTTGCATTTGCAGTATAATTATCAGAACCTAGTAATTCCGCCCAAGGATTAGTATTCACTACTCGTGAAATTGTAGCAGTATGCCATACTTCTTCCTTTCCACTTACCCCCTGCTGTCCTCTAAAAGCAGTGGTTCTTTTTCCTAAATCGTTATTCTTAACACCCATTATTTAAACCTCCTTGTCACCTAACAAGAAGACGTTAACTGAATTATCTGCGACTCCTTCATTTTGAACTTGGAGACTGTCCCCATTACTATTTAATGTTATAGGATAAGGAGGTTCAAAGAAGAATGTATCATCTGTTCCTATCCCAAGTCTAGCAACCTGTGTAGTAGAAGTTGCTAACCCAACCGCACCACCATTATTAGGAACTACATGAATTTTTACATTCTGTACTCCACCAGTGTCCAGATTGTAAATCAATATCCCCTTGACAAACGCAGTCTGAGCGGATCCAACGGTATAACACATTCCGGTAGTTGCCGCACTCACTTGCGAAGTAAATCCTAAATTTCCTCTGTTCAGTGCCATTGTATTTTACGTTTATTAGTATTTAGAAGAGAGATCCTTCAAGCCAAGTAAAGCTTGTGGGTATATTTAATCCAGTAATATTGCCGCCATCACCATAATAGTAATTAGCAGTAACCACACCAACATTAAGAATGGCAGCATTGTTACTTCTTACAATAGAATCTGGTCTTGTAGTACCAATACCAACCGAACCAGATGTATTAATACCAGCAGCGGTCTTATTCCATACGTCAGGGGTATTACTTAAAGCTGCACCTGAACCAGAAAAACTAGTAGCAGTCACAACCCCAGTTACCGTTGCTCCTTTTGGAAAATCAGGAGCATTCAGAGCATCTTTTGCATAAATTTTATCGACCTGAAGCTTTGACATGAGATCTATATTTTTAGTTATTTATCAGATTAAGATCAAAGGAAATTCTGACCGCCAACAACACCGAAGAGGCTACTACCACCATCAAATGTTTGGAATGAGTAAATATCAGACCTACTGGGTGTTGTAGTAACTCCTGGGAGAACTCCACCACCAGGCCAATAAACCGGAACAGCTGTGCTATCCGCATCTTTAAAGGTATCAATATCTACAGAGTATCCACCTGTTGAATCTTGAGTGGTCTTAAGAGTAAAGGAACTCGCATAATCAGGAATATTCTTAACTGTGAATTGTGTCACAGCTTCATTTACACTTAGGGTAAATGACTGAGATATAGCCATATCCAGAGTAACAACTCCAGAAACACTTGTAACTATTCCAACAGGTTGATGATAAGCATTGGATCTCATTGCGCCTTCTACATCTAGTAAAGATCTAGCAGCAGATGTTCCAACTCCTACCTTCGCACTAGTGGTACTAGCATTCAATACAGTTCCAGCAACACCCACATTCATTACTAAAGAAGTACTGACTCCTGCAAAAATTCTGGAATCCGCAGATGAAGATCCTATCAAACTATAATCAGTAGAAGTAAGAGTTCCTCCTATAGAAACCTCACTCTGGAAGTGAGCGGTAGAAATAAATCTTGCCTCATTCGTCACATACAGTGATGTAGCTGCTGTACCTGCAACTTCTAACTGAGCAGTAATTCCTTGAGTTGTACCAATACCGACCTTATGATCTGCTTTATCTTTATCATATATCCATGTATCACTACTATCTGCTTCCCAAATACTGGAAAGGTTCGATATGTTAGAACCATCACCATAGAATTTTCCATAGATATTACCATCAACATACAATTTATAATCCTTAGTATTGGTGGTAGCAATACCTACATTACCAGTTCCATCAACATGGAATTCTGAAGAACCAGATCCAACTTTAAAGGTAATAGCAGTTCCTAAACCAGCATAAGTGGTTGTACCAACACCAACCCGATCAAAAATTCCAACATTGACACCAGATTCAAGGCTTACATTACCAAAACTGTACCAATCATTCTCATTGGTATAAACCCATCCAAGATGTCCTCCTTTTTCTGGAGTAGCATTATATTCAACATCACCAGGGTTACCTGCAAGAGAAGGAGTAGCAATTCCTACAGTATACTTACGTGAAACAGTAGCATCTCCCTGTAAGAAGAGATGATTTGCCTCAATACCATCAGATGCGGTAGAAGTAAGTTTCTTATTAAAGACAACAGGACCGTCAAATTCTGAAAGAATATTATTATCAGCACCACCCTCAACTCTTAGAGAACGACTAATAGATACTTCCTGAGGAGAAAGAACGTCAAATCCAACGCTAACTCCAGTTGCTGCAATATCTTCACCTGTTACAGTAGGAACAGGAGCATCGAATACTTCTTCTTGACCTGTAGCAGAGCTTACTTTCTTGTTACCGATGTAGAAATCACCATCACTATTCATGGCAGTGTAAACAACTACACCTGCATTCTGTTTAGTGGATTGTGATAATAGTTCTTCTGCTTTAGATAGATCTCTATTAATTCTTTCAGGAAGAGCAGTAGAATAGTTACCAGGACCATAACCAAGATATTCAAATGTATGACCGGATGCCCTTAGAATAGAATTTCTACGCAATTCAACTGGATTTACCCTAATTCTTCTAACAACTGATCCATCAACATGAGTAGTTGCCTTTGATCCAAGAACCCCTCTGAATACGGATATAGGATTACTCGAAACAGTTGCTTTAACTCTCACCATTTCATCATCTATTAATAGATAATCTCCCATCCTTATATCAAAGGTAGTGAGACTCGTAATAGTAACGTTTGCAGTAGTTGCACTGTCAATTGATGCACCTAAAGTAGTGGTAAGATTATCATACTCTGCAACTTGACGGCCTCCTAAATTCTCATCCTCAATAGTTACGTTACCTGCATTAGCAGCAATACCATTGCGGTAAGCATATAAAGTACCAGAAGTTGCAGGAGCAGAAGTTCCAACTCCAACATTCATAACAAATGTAGTCAATCCTACATTCTCTGTTACAACAAATTCCTTATTATAATAATCGTTATTAGCACCTGTAATTCTAATTCTATTATCAACTCTTAAACCATGATTTGCTGCTGTAGTAACAGTTGCAACACCAGAAACACGATCATAATTCAATGAGGAAATACTTAATGATGCACCTGTAGGATAAACAGCAGCAGAGGAAGTAAGATCAGCTCCTAATCCAACTGTTAATGCCGTACCAACAGTAGAAGCAGATGATACATTAATCTGTTTGGTTAAACCAGTAGTAATTCCTACAATTCTATAAAGTTGATTATAATCTTGAGTTAAGGCAGAAGTTACCCCCACAACTCTCAAAACATCTCCAGCATTATCATAAATGTTAGTTACACTTACAACCCCTACACTATGACTTGAAGTAGTAGCAACACCAACAACATGCATCGTATTGCCAACACCATATGCAGAACCACCATCCATGATATTAATATCAGTAATACCACCGAATGAATCAATCTTAATCATTGCAGTAGCAAATTCACCTGTTGTAGAAGACCCAATAGATACTAACTTAGCATCATAAAGAATCTCATCTCCACCAGATCCTGCTCCATATCCTGCTCCACTATTAGCGATACTTACAGCAGTAATTCTATTAAGACCATGATCAATAGAAGTGTAAATTGTATGAGAGCTTCCTACAGGAGTAGTCGCATAGGTAGATATAATATTGGTAATACCTATTCCAAGACCAGTATCACTTATATTCTTAGTAATTGTTTCTTTGGTAATACTCCTTTGAGGGTCATCAATAACAACTTGACCCACTGGTTTAGGAAGAGCATAAGATACTGCATCATTAGGATCAGATGCTGGAGTATCTCTATTTGTTTGAGGATATAAATTCTGAACTGGTTGTGAGAATTTCTCTCCAGAAAATGGTGCAGCAGTTGGTGTATTAGATGCATTTAATACAGTTAAATGATAAACACCATCTTGCTCTTCTGCTACATATTTTTGAGTTTCTTTAGATCTATAAACATAATAGGTATCATTGTAATCCTTACGTTTAAACCTAGGTAAAGATGTTGTCCTATTATCAATATTATTACTAAAGGTTCCAGGATCACTAGCAATAGGACCATAGAAACACTTAGCACTACTAATACCTGCAACAGTGAAAGTATTATTATATCCAGTACTGGTAACACCACTAGTATTTTCTGTACTGGTTATATTAAGAGTTTCAACAACAGAACCTACTGACAGATCATGAGGAACTTCTGTTGTATAGTATGCATTTGTTCCATCCCATGTGGCATTAGCAACAAATCTATAATTTCTTTGCTTACCTACGTTAGTCAAAGAAACTGAATCAAAAGTAAAGTATGAAGCAACTTCAGCATCTGTTGCACCTATTGTATTATTAGATTGCTGAAGAACAAATCCCTCAATAGGAGGTCTAGCAGATGTAATCCCCGATGCAGAAGGAATTACATACCTCATTTTATAAATCGTATCTGTTAAATTCCTAGTATCTGGCTTTCTAGTAAAGTAAGTTCTAGGAGTAGCAGAACCTAATGAAGTTGTTCCTAAAGATACAATTTGAGTAGAAAGATCATTAGCAGTGGAAGCAAGAGAAACATTAATATACCACTGATTATTAGAAACTGCTGAAGGGTTCTGACTCGTATCAAATTGAATAGGATGTCCTATATCTCCCGCACTCTTATCCGATACTCTAGAAAGAACATTAGTTGTTCCACCCTTATTGTTAAGGGTTAGTTCTGTTCCTACTTTAGCATCATTTAATGTCTTAGCAACTTTAATTTGATTGGTTCCAATACCAGAAGTAATTGCATAATAAACCCTATTATTCTCTACTCCATCCGGTAATTGACCTGTTGCTGAAATAAAACGAATGGATTCCCCTTCAATAAACTGGTGAGGACGAGTTAAAGTAACTACATTAGATGAAATACTGTTAATTCCTGCAGTGCTTCTACCAATAATAGATTTCTTCTCAGAAGTTGCTTCCTCATACTCTCCACTAACTCCACTAACACCCTCAGTATTAGGCATTACAATGCGACCAGAGTATTCAGTTGAGGTTCCACCCTGGGTAATTAAACACTTGAGACTATCATTAACCTTTGCACCAATTCTGTATCCTTCCAAAACACTAGCAGGAGGAACTTCCGAATTAGTCTTATTATAAAGATAAAGTCTGTTAGTAGTAGCAGCTCCAACCGTATTGGCTGCTGTCTTCGTCACATCTATAGCAATAAATTCAGTATTAGTGTCAGTAGTTGTAATCTCTTTAGGTGGAATGACGTGTGTGACATATCCTATGTCATCCCTAGAGAAAGAATCTCTACGATATCCCTCTGCAATTAAAGACTTGGCACCAAAGTTAGAGTTGGAGTTTGTAATAGATTGGTCTCCACCACTCTCAGCTACAAAATGCTCTGCATAACCTATCGCAAATACAGAAACAACTTGTAATACTGCATTATTATCACATTTAATATGGTAGTTAGTATAAGTTGGCTTATAAACAGCTAAAGAATCTGATGCTAAGTTAGATAATTGAGTACTATCTTGATATGTACCAGTAGTTTCATCATATCTAACAAACGCATTATCATCTTTTTGAAGTCCGATACCTGTAAATTGAGCCAGAACCATGGACTTAAATCCATCTGCCTTATTACCATCGGCATACAATCCACACATACCATACACTGATCTCAGTGAACAGTTAAAGATGTAAGGAGATGATGAAGAAACAGTATCAACTGTTAAATTAACAGTAGAACCAGTGGTAGAAGGAAGAGCATTTGCCGGAACAGTTGATACTAGATATTTGAATTCAGTAGAACTGGTGACTTCAGTAATTACATGCTGACCGTCATATCCACTAGCAGTTACTCCATTAATTCTAATAGCAGTATCTACATCAGCACCACTAAGAGCAGTAGATGTTGTAACAGTAATAGTAGTTGTACCAGTTGTACCATCCCCTGATTTAATACTACTAATACCAACTTCTCCGCCAGTAGGTCCAACAATCCTATATTCATCTACCTTAGGCTGAATATCCAATCCTGTTGAAGGATAATCAGGTTCAATTTCACGACCAGAAGAAGGTCCATAAACCAGACCCACCTTCTCATAATACATATCCAGATCTGTTCTGGTTGTACTATATGTCAAGAAATCATCATTTATATCTACAGCAGTAGCACCATCAGCATATTCAAAACAAGTTAACTTGTGGTGTGAGAAGTTAGGAACAAATGTGTTGGTTGTATAGTCTTTAAAAACCACACCTGAAGGATCTCCATCAAACATGGAGAATTGATACAAGTAACATCCTCCAGTTACACGGAATAATGCACTCCTTTCAATATTATCATTTGCTGGATTAGGAACATACTTAGGTCTTATTTTTGTCTTTCTTAAATCTAAACCTACAAGTGAAGTACCGCGAGGAAGAATTGCACCACCAAAGACACTATTCAGTTTATAAAGTGCATTATTTTCACTACTTAAGTCAAAATTAGTCGATAAATCCCACTGAGGAAAATCTGTTGAAGTGGTTCCATTCCTCAAATAATATTGATTAGAAGCAAAAGGAATCCACCCAGGTCTATTATCTACTATATGTTCACCTGGATACAACAAGATTGTAGTTTTACCAAATCTATCGTTATCTAATCCCTTCTGATACGAAAACCTTGATGCCTCAACCAAAGCACGTTGGATAGTCTTAAACGGACGTGTGAGTGAATTACCCTGATTCTCAATACTATCAGTAGAATCTAAATCATTGGGGTTGACATAAAGAATATTACCACGGGTATTCTTTATAAAATTATCTAATCGACTTAGAGGCATCTTCTTGACACAATGAGTTCTTGTTATGGATTATTTATCATCAGAAAAAAAGCATCTATTTAGATAGCTCAATTCTCTTGTCCCTCATACTCATGACGCTCTACCATTTCCTCTACAGCACATGTAACATCCCTCATAGTATCACGCAAAGCATATTGTTGTCCTGATTGACATTGACGAGTTCCTGGATGGATTAAAGTCCAGCGCCACTTCTTTATATCCCTTGAGTACCAGAGCTTTATATCCATAATTTATTTATTATGAAGATTATCTCATCCAATTAATATCCATTAGCCTTAAATTAAAAGAAACAGATATCCTATCTTCACTGGTTTTACTGACATACACTCTATGATAGAGATAACTAGGAAATAAAAATAATCTCCCTCCTATTGGATTATACCAATATGCTCCAAAATGATAATATTTCTCCTTTATTTCCTCCGAATAATATGGAGGCATCCCAAATAGATTGGGATTATCCCATTCTAATGCTCCGGAATTCTTAGGAGCATTAATCCACAACACTCCCGCCATATCAGAACCAGAATGTAAATGCTTATTATTATGATTTCCTTTTTTATTAATATTAATCCATAAACTCTGTATTTCATAAGCAACGGGTTGAAAATCTGTAGGGTTGAAAATCTCTCTCAAACCACTCGCAATAACTCTTTTTAATATATTATCCCCCTTATGATTAAGCTCATTGGATTGCCATCCCCCCGCATTCGATATTACCCTTCCTTCCACATCTTCCTTTCTTTCTTGATAAACATAGTCAACTAATTCATCTTTAATTGATGAAAAATTCTCAATGTCAGTATAGTGAACAAGAGAAGGAAAAAAAGGAAGAATTGCCGTAGACATTATATTGGATCTGCATAAGATACTATGTCATCAGGTGCAGTCTTTCGAACTACATCTAATACACTCATAAATTCTTCAACAGTATCACACTTTACAACTTTTTCGTCACCATCACTAGAATACAAATAAAAAGTTCTCCGTATAGTATCAACTACACATCTCGTCAAATATTCATCGTCCATGCAGATACTATCCCTAATAAGAGAATTATATCATATTTAAGCAGCAATGTCAATTTGCTCTTCTGCTTTTAGATTAGGAATATCTTTTCTTTCTCCTATTATCAAATAATAACAATCAATTGGCATACCACCCTGGGCCTGAAGATGTACCTTATTACCTCCTATTCTTTTTATAATAATATTCTGATGAGCACCAATTGGAGTTAAATGTACGGAAATAGAAGTTTCCTCTACCAAATTCTCCCAATAATTGGGTAACCTTATCTCATTTTGGCTAATGATCCTTCCTCTATGGAAGACAGCATTCTCTGGGCCAAAAAGACCTTCAAGATTTAAATTGTAATTTTCAAGTGATGGATGTTTAATTTGCATGATTTTAATTAGGCAGCAGTAGATGTAATCTTTTCAAATCGATTGGCAGCTCCATTGTAATAACAAATATCTCCACTGGATGTATTATAGAATAAAGATCCAGGTTCCAGGGGAGCACTAGAAATACCAGCATATTGAGGAAGTTGAAACTTTGCGTGAATCCAACCACTATCCCCAACAGTACCAAAACCAATTCCTCCTTCATATTCTCTACCAGATCCACTTACTCCACCAGTAGAACCAATAGTTACATTACCAGTGAATGTAGAAATCCCAGATGAATTGATGTTACGAACTTCAAAATCTGTGCTAAGTCCAACCCCATACGTAGGACCATTGGCTTTCATATCAGCAACAGTAGTTGCACCTACACCAACGGTATCATCTATCTGATTAATCCATTTTGTCATAGTGTCCTCCTATCATAATGGTATCCTGCAATAGAATACTGTGTATTGTCCCCAGGATAGTCCTCAGGACTCTTTCCTTCATATTCTGGAACAAGTCTTTCTCCATCAATTCTCTCACCAAATACATGGAAAAAGCAATCGATTGGTTTATCATCTGCCTCTGCTATAATTATTTTTTCATTATCAACTTCAACTACATTGAGATGAAAATGTCTCTTACCAATAGGTTGTAACTGTACTGTAATTGATTCAGGATCAACCAAATCCTTCCAATATAAAGGAAGTGTAATTACATTATTATTTGTCCTTCCACGATAGTAAATTGCACCTTCTGGTCCTTCTAAACATATATGACGTAACCTATGTCCTTCCTTAGAGGGATGTTGGATATCAAATCCCTTCCAACCCTGAACATTAATAGAACTACCCGACCATGCACAATTTTCTCCTGTACAATCTAATAAATTACTCTCAATTAAATTTCCATCATGAGTACAATCTCCCGTAAGTTCAAGATTAGGAGTGGTAATTGTATATGCTTCAAGATTAACCTGATTAAATGTTGAAGAATAAATCTGTATTCCTACTTCACCACCACCAGTATCACCCAATTCTATATCATTTACTCTTGTTTCAATACCAGAATCCTTATTTGTTATCTTAAAAATTGCAGGAATACTTTCTGGTTCTGCTTCAACGTTTCCTGAACGTGCAATCATTACGTTCGCTTCATTAAAATTCTCCTTAGCAATCCAACTTGCAGGATTACCAATCATTACAGGACCTGCCATATAAGCAGCTCCCCGAATCTGCTTTTCCCCTCTACCAAATCCAACAACTCCTACATACTTGTCATAATCTGTAGGAACTCCCAGATGAAGTTGTTTTCCTATTTCTAATGAAGATACTTTCATCGTTCTATATTATAGATGGCAGTGACTTATCATCAATCATCTTCTTCATATCGATTTCCCATTGCGTCTGCTTCTTATAAGGATTAGAAGGTCCACCAACAGATCCTAATTTATAAGTAAGACCATCCGCACACTCTAACATTGTACCATACATGTTTAAAACATGCTTTCCAATAACTTGTACGGTATCATCAGAGAAAATTTTCACCTCATTCTCTGCTTCAATATTAATCTTTTTAGCATTTATAAGATCAATATTTTCATTTGCATCCAGAGTAATGTTCCCATTGATTCCATCATCACCAGTAGCAATTAAATCAATGTTTTCTGCTATTATCCTAACTCTTCTCTTACTAGTAAGAACTAAATCTCCATTGATAGCATCAATATAAACTCCTGGTTCCCCTTTACCATCTGTACCAGCAGAGGTTTGACGACTTCCTTCAGCAGAATCACCATGCCTTAAACTAAAAGTACCTGGGCCACGGAAAATTGTTCCTCCTACTCTAATCCTTTTATACTTCTTTAATTTTGGATCAACAGGATTCTTATCCATCTGGAAATAATGAGGAACAGGACTTCCTGCTGGCAAACCAGAAGTTACTTTAAAAGCAGAAACAACAGCATCTAAATTAACTTTACCAGTTTCTATTAAAGCATCTCCCGTAGATGCTACAGTTCTATAATCCTTGTTAACTACTCCAGCATTTGAATCTGATGAAGTAGATGCCTGAGAAACCTCTTCAATATTTTTCGCAACAGTATTTTGTATAGAAGAAGCCTTTTGTTCATCTTCCTTTCTAGCTAATTTCTCACCCGTCGTTGCACCCTCTGGAATAACAGGGTCTGATTGCTGTATCTCTTCGTTTACTTCAAACGGTCTTCTAGTTGGTGCTGGTGCTGGTGCTGGTGCTAAGTCACCAATGTCTCCTGTATCAACTCCTTGTGATCTTCGCTCCCGAATCCTCTGAGTCTTGGCATTGTTTATTTCCCGTATTCTACTGTAACCCTCCTGAGTGTTCGCTCTAGGATCTGAATTTCGTTTTGGTTGATTGTTGGCGACAGAATTCCACCACTTAAAGTATTCCTCATTTTTACCCCCAAATTCTTTTACTTTCTGCATTTGCAGCCGCTTTTGGTAGCTTTCCGTCCGACGTACATTATTCCCAAGGGCTTGTAACTCATACCATTCTTCTACTGTATAAATTTCCATTAGACTTTACCTACACAATCAACTACAGTGAGAAGCTTATCTGTTACCTTAGGAATCTTCACTTCATCTGTTACTCTATCTACACAGAACTTAGGAATAATTTCAGCATTAAATCCTGTCTTACTTTCAATATAAATCTCAGGAATTTCTTTAATTCCTTCTCCACCAGAGGTAACTTTTAATCCAACTAAATCACCACCTGGACCAAATGTAGGTACAATTTCTGCACCATAACTTGGTTCAATCACAACTTTATCACCTTCTTCATATCCAAATCCACCATTACCAATAAGAGCATCACAAAGATAAAGAATAACAGGGTACTGTAAATTTTCTAATGGATAAGATCCAGCAGCAACATCAGGAGCACTTTCAGGAGTTGAAGGTGCTGTTACCTCTCCATCACTAGGAATTTCAAAATTAATTCCTCCAGGAATAGGTGTATCTCCAATCTCAGATGAAGATCCTATAGGAGTACGAATAATATCCCCTGCTACAACCGGAATCATTTCACCTGGATCATAAGGAACATCCCATACTCCATCTTGATGTTGAAGAGTTGTCTGAGTATAATCAGCCCATACTCTACCATCACCACCCTGACTTCCATTAGGAATAGGAATATAACCAGTTCCAGGACTTGTTACAACCACACCCGTTACACCAACTTCACCACCACCATCTGTAGGAACATATTCACCTTGAGTATCAAGATCAACAGGACCTACCTCTACTTCTCCTTCTCCACCTTGACCGTTACCACAATCATCTATAAATCTCATTATAGGAGCTTGGGATGCATACCCAGACCCTGATGATATAATATCTACTCCTAAAATCTGACCTGCTGCATTAAGAATCGCATTTCCTTTTGCACCTGAACCAGATCCACCAAAAAACTCTACTTTAGGTGGTCCACATAAAATAGGACCTACATTACAATCTGCTACGGCATTACCAACCAAATCAGAAAAATTCATATCCAAATCAAAATTAAAATTATCAGGATTAATTGACTGACTTACACTGCTAGCAAAATCTTTTACCTTATCAACTAATGAAAGAGGATCAAAAGATGCTCTAGGAATATCTGATCCATCCCAAATACTATACCCTTTAGAACCAGCACATGCAGGTTTTTCATTACATGAAATTAAACTAAGAAGTCCTGTTACAAATCCTAAAGCATCTCCAGCAATATCAGTAATCCCAAGTAATGCTTGAAGAGGTGCTAAAATTGCATTAATTGAACTATCAATAAATCCCGTTAACTTTCCTAAAATTGCTCCTACAATATTTTCCATAGCACAAAGAGGAGCATTAATATATCTATCCACTATAGTATTAAGAACATTCTTCACCATTCCCAAAATATTACCAATTATCTTTCTAAACAAGCATTTCACCAAATCCATTGCCTTTTCAGATTGTTGCTTTGCTTCTTGAACTTCAGTAGGTAAAAGAGTATCAATCTTATCCTTAATAGCCTGAGTAATCTTCTCAGTCTTAAACTTCTCAGTCTCTTTCACCATCTTCTTTATAAATCCAGATACTGATACGGCCGCCTTTCCCATCTCCGTATCCTTATACTTATCAAGAGATACCTTTATTCCATCAACAGATAATGAATTCAAAGCAGTACGTTTAGCATTCTTTAATTGCCTTTGTGCTTTTTCAATAGATTGAATCATATTCTGAATGTCTTTCTCCATACCACCAGGAGATTTACTTTGCTCACATCGAGAATTATATTTAAGGGGATGAGTAGTTTTTCCATCTTGCTCTTCATTTTTCCCACCAGTTGTTATAGTGGAAGGAGATCCTGAATCAGAAACTATAAGATTCTCCTCAGCTCCTTTCCCGTCAGGGGTTAACTTGGCAGCATATGAAGCTATTATAGAACCTGGTCCTTTATTAGGATATCCTAAAAACGGTGCATACCCTTCCAAAGAAGGATCTTCTTTAGAAATCTCTTGGTAAACATTATATCCCAAAATCCCCATGATAACAGGTTGTTGGGCATCCAGACCATCAAAAAAGAATCCATATACAAAATTACCTTGTCTTATATTAGGGGTCTCAAAAAAAGTACCTCCACCACCTCCGGCAGTAACAGGATACACGATAGTTGCCCACGGCAAATCAGCATCTGCTAATTCCTCCTTATCAGAAGGATGGTATCCCATAATACGAACTTGATAGCGATAATCAAATCCCTTATGGTCTTCTACAGGAACGTTCTGATTAGTAGAACCTTCTATATTGTCTTTCCATGAGTCACTAACAACTTGTCCAGTCCACCAGACAAATCCATCTCTACCTACAAAATGTTTCTGAAATAGCCCTTGTTCTATCATTCGTCGTATACTCTACACTCCTCTGCGTCAGGATGATTATCACAATAAACTTCAAGATGTTTATCCTGATGTCTTGTATGCCAATCATTGATCCCTGTTTCAGGTTCATCATCCTTATGATACTCATCATAATATGCATGAGAAGATTCTAAGTCTTCCTTAGAATACTCCATCTTACCATGATTAATATGTTCCTTGCCATCTTTAGGGTCAAGGTAGACTTCATGGTCTAAATCGTGTTTAATTTCTGACATAAGGTTAATCCTTCCAGGGTTTTCTTCCAAAAGTATCACGTACTAGAGTCAAACTAGTATAACAATCTTCTCTAGTAATTCTATGGCATAGACTTGCTATCATATATATGCCACCTGTTTGCTTATTTACCTCTTTGTTGTGTTCTGCACTCAATTGAGCAAAATCACAATAGATTAAATCACCAGCACGTAAACTAAAGTCTCCTGCAATTATAACATCAGTTTTAATGGTAAACAACTGATTATATCTCATAAATGTTTGAACCATAGCATTATAAGCATCAAAAGTAGGCTTATTAGGCTGGTTTTTCCATTCTTTTAATTGAGCTTGAGGAGTCTTGCCCGAAGGAAGAGTACCAATATCTTGTACGTGATTCAATAACCTAGATGGAGCACGACTAAATTCTGTTGCAGTCCAATCAAGATCTTGTTTACCCGCATTCTCAATTTTTTCTTTTTGATCACTAATACTATAATCCCTCACCTGATACTTCATATCAACATAGTCAAAGTAGATAGAACTATTAGCATACATTCCCAGATTCAAATTTCGTTCCAAATCAATATACCTGCCAATGTTAACTGATGTAATTTTTCCATCATATCCAGGTGGAGGTGCATCTGGCTTTCCAGTGATAATATATCTTTTAACCGGATTACCTACTAAAAGTTTATCTAAAGACTTAAATTTATATCCATCATATGTTTCAAAGAAAAAATATCCCGCTTTTGCATTATCCAGTTCCGGAACGGATCTACCTGCCAACCAACTACAAACATGAAAAGGTTTACGTGTATTTCCAATAAAATTATAAGGATTACCAGTTGAATCTGAATCAATTGTTTTTTCAGTCAGCAATACTTCCTTTAATATTGAACTAACATTATCAGAAATACTTCCATTATATCTCCTCACCACTCTAGTCTGATTGTTAGTAAAAAATTCTCTCGAAGATAATTGCAATTGATAGATATCCTTCTGTGTTCCAGGATCAATATCACTTACCTTATTAACATATAATGACTTATTTCTCTTAAAAGAAAGTTTATTAGGAGATCTCTGATTATCATTAATATCTAAATTTACTCGTTCTCCTCCACGAATAGGAAGAGTATCTAAAACTCCAAATGGACCAATAGACTTCTTATCAGTCATACCGGTTTCCATAACAGTAACTTTGACTTCTATACTAGGTTGAAAAACATCCTCATAATAATAAATCTCCTGTGCTATGGGAGAAAAATCAATCGATTTTCCAGTGTTAGCACCAGTTATCAAAAACTTAGTAATATCCCCCGCTCTAGTTGCGTCGTTATTTGACATTATACTGTTGTTAATTCGTAAAGATAAAGATCAGATGCTACTTCTCCTGAAGTATTTAACAACGGAATAGGAATAACTGTTGGACCCGCACTCTGATTATTCTGTACTACTGAAGTACGCTTAGTTACAAAAATATTTGTATTCCCTTGACTCATTTCATATGGAAGCTGTGTATCTAATCCTTTAGATACGTCCTTTTTATTAACATTTACCGAAGTATTATTCAATGAATTAATATATTTTTTATCATCTACACTTAACTGGGAAAAAACTTTAGGGTTATCCTTTTTATATTTTATGAGTCCTCTTGTTAACCTAGCATGTCTTCTCTGTGCAGAGTCAACACCCTCCCCTGTCTGCATTGCTATATTTAATTCCTCAGTTCTCCATTTATGTCTCATTATCATCGTCTCCAACTGTTGTTGAAAAGTATATGGAACCCCCTCAGCAATACCAGCTACTTCAGAATTAGGAATTCCCAACGTGGGGGATTGATTATCTTCTTTTTTCTCTGTAAATGAAACTTCTTTGGATGGAACAACTTCAGATGATTGATCCCCATCAACCTCATGTCCGAAGAATTTATTCACTGCATCACTACCTTTCTGTGCTTCTGATTGTTCCGATTTAGGGAACATCTTTTCCGCTACTCCCGCACCTACTCCTACCTGCGATGATTCCGTTGTTGGTTGAGATGTTTGTGTTGTTGGTTGGGATGTTTGTGTTATATCCTTACCACCTTTAAGATCATCAGAAAGTTTCTCTACTCCCTTAAACAATCCAAATAGTTCAAGAGATTTCTTTGTAATCTCTCCAATATTCTTAAGAAGAGTATTTTTATCTGCATCTTCTACTCCCACTAATCGAGATACTAATTCCACGGACTTAACCACCATCCACTTTGTAAAATTCCATATAGGGGTCAAAATTGGTTCTAATTTCTCAAATAGTTCTCTTAACTTCGCCATCGCACCATTCATCACCTCAATTACATTATTCCAATTCTCCAGAATATAAAGAAGAAGAGATCCAATTGCTATACTACTAATAAAAGTTTTTAATTTATCCCAAATACTTTTAACAGGTTTAGGAACTTTTGAACCCAAAACTCCTAAGAATTTCCTGGTACTCTCTAAAACCTCCTCTCTGGTTTTTTTCTTCTTCCTCTCTTTCCTTACTCTCTTCTTTTTAAATTTATTTTGCTGCGATTTAAGTCCAGCTCCTGAGACCTCTATTAAACTAAAAAGAGTATTATCAATCGTATCTAATTCCTTATCCAGATTACCCACTCCCGAAGATACTGTAGATTGTTTAGCAGATCCAGGGAATAATTTTTCTGTAGATATCGTCTTTGATACATCTTTTTCTCTTTTAACAAAAGAAGATGCTATCTGGGAACCAGACTTATTAGGCATTATTAATTACCCCCAACGTTACCGCATTACCAGTTCTACCACTTCTCGAAGAAAACCATGTACCCGAATTACCAGATTCTGTTCCAGAACTAGATTGCTGTTGATCTCCTCCACCTTCACCCAAATCTATAAATTTAACAGTACCTTCACCCGTAAGAGGTTGATCTATTTGTGTAGAAGAAACCGATTTTTTTAATTGCACTTCTTGTTTTTGAAGGTCCTTAATCTGATTCTGTATCGCACCCATACCCAAATCATTAGCAGGTTCTGGTTTAATCTGGGGAGAAGAAGACATTGATTGTAATTTACGGGCATATTTACTCTCTATTTGACTTTTTATTTCAGCAGCTTGCTTCTTTAGAGGAGCAATATCATGAGGATGTTCCTCAGTAGGCTTTATTCTTCCAAACCATCCTCTCTCAATACCAGCAGATTTTTCGGCTGATGTAATATCCCTCTTCATCTGTTCATTTAATTCATATAATTCATTCTTCCTTTTAATCCACTTTAATGCTATGGCTCTTTGGTCCTCACTTGCATAAAACTCACCTTGTGCATTTACACCAGTAAGAGCTGGAACTCTTTTAGTCGGTGCTTCATAACCACCAATAGCTCCAAATCCAGTTGTAAAACTTTGAGTAACATCTAATTCTCCAGTATCAATCATGGGTCCCGATAACCCAGCCGCTCCTATATGACCAGCTTCATGAGGTGATAACATACCAGCATCATTAAGCATCTTATCATTTTCAGCATGAAGTTTCGCAAATGCTTCACCACCTACCCATGCTCTATTAATCGCCTTAGATCCTTTTACAGCTGCAGGTATTCCCACCGCCACAGCAAGAGCAATTAATCCAAGAGGACTAAAAAGCCAACCCAGTGCTGGTGCAAGTAAAGCTATACCACTTATTAATAAACTAGTAAATGATAAAAGAGTAGATATAAGAGGTAATGCTGCAATAAATGCTACTATTCCTGCAATTGCTAATGCATTCTCCTTTAAAAAATCAGTAAATTTATTAATACTCTCTTGATTCGCTGGATCATTTACCCAATTCAACATCTTCAAGACAATAGATCCTGCTAAAATATTACCAAAGAATCTTTTAACAGTATCAAATAACCCGCCAAAAGCAGGAATAGAGGGCAACTTTAAATTAACAGATTTCTTACTCCCCTTTTCTTCTTTCTTCTTACTTTCTAATTCCTTTTCTCTTTCTGCTTTATCTTTATCTGCATCATCTTTTAAGTCTTGACTGGCAACCTTTTTATCAAAACCAACTTCCTGTTTCTTTATTCTAAAAAGAACCCCTAACGCTTCACTAATATTTTTTAGTCTATCACCAAAATTATTAGTAATAATAGTTTGATTTCTTTCCCCACCTTCTTCACTACTAGCCAATAAAAGTTTTTTACTGGCAACCTTTCTTATTTTAAGTATATTTTTTAAGGATGTAATCTTTTTTTCATTATTTTCAACCCTTCTCTCCAAACCAGACTTTACTCCCATCCCAAAAAAGTTGGAAGAATTTAGTGTTTTATTGTCTGCAGGAGTCTCAGGCATTAACTTGATGCTTGTTGCTGTTTAATTTTTTCTTCTTCAAGATGTTGTTGGAGAAGACCCACATAGATATCGCGTTCCCACGGTATCAAATTTTCAATCTCTGTTAAGCTATATTTATGGTACTGCACTAAAGCAAAGTTAATCTTATAGTAATTCTCTAGATCCATGTGGACTAGAGCTATCCGAAAAAACTGGATAGACCCTCCAAAACGATAGTGCTTTTAACTTTAGTATTGGGATTAGTAATATCAACCTCATGAGAAAGTTTAGGCATTGTAGTAAAGAATTTTTCAATTTCTTTAAACTGCTTACTATTCATTTGTTCTAAGAAATCAACAATCTCTTTCTTAGTACAATCAGAAGTAGCCCATACTTCTTCCTCATTATAAATTTTATCAATACAAGTGGCAATCAATTCAAATGACTGATCAATACCAGGATTCTCACCAAAATCAAAATTATTCTTAATGAATTGATCTAAAGATGGATATTTCAATTCCATCATTAAATTATCATCCAATTTAACTTGTTTATTATGACTCTTATCCTTTTGAATCTTAATATCATCAATGTTAATAGTTACAGGGACTGTAGTCTCTTCATCATCAGGACAAATAAGGTTAAGTTCAATATCTTCCCCCACTGATTTACCACGAATATTCAAAAACAAATATTCAATATCAAAAGTAGGAAGTTGTTCTACTTTAACTCCCCTAGTTTGAATACAACTCTTAAGAACTGCTTTAATTGCAGTCGAAATTTCTTTTGTATCTTCACTCTCAAGAGCAAGAACTAAAAGTTTTTCTTCTTTAACTAGAAATGGTCTATATTTAATCTTCTTTCCGGAAGATGGCAACTCAAGTTCATATGATGGAGTCGCAATGGTTGGTAATGGCATAATATTTTATAAAAATTTCAGTAAGGTTATTTATTGCGTCTTTTTACATAACGCATAAAGGAGAATGATGCAGTGCATCTCAAAGTATCACTAGCATTATAAGAAATAGGTGTAGCAGTAATACTTAAAGGAAAAGCTCCAACAAATTGATAAGTTAAATCAGGACCCTCTGCATCCTTTTCAAATTTAGTTATATAAAGATTATCAGTTTTATAACTCTCAGGATAATTCATTCTATAAAAACGAGTTCTATCAACATACTCATCATCATCAAATGTTGTACCCTGACCTGTCACATAATCTATCCAACCCTCTAAGAATTGAATAACATTATACTCTCTATCTACCATAAATGTAAAGTCAATCCTATCATCAAATATTTTTCTATATGCCATTTTCTCAGTAACACCAGGATAATCAGCAGTAACGTCATGTGTAGCAAGAGACTGTCCTGGAAGATTAGTATCGCTACATAACAATTCTATATTTAAACCATCTTGACTATAAGTTATCTCCGAAGAGGAATCTTTCAAAAAAGCAACTACATCTACAGGAGGTTGTAGTTTAACTTGATATACAGAAGTCTGAGCGAGATTTAAAATCCTACTTTTTATAACAGTGGTATTAACCTTATTGGGTATTGGACCTGCCATCTATAAATAATTTTACTTTATATATTATGTAGCCTGGATATGGGGGAAAGTTTAAAAAGCAGGTACAAACCTACCAATATTAAAAAATATAAGGGTGATTATCGTAATATTATTTGCAGAAGTAGTTGGGAAAGAAAATTCTGTAACTGGTGTGACTTAAATGAAAATGTCTTAGAATGGGGAAGTGAAGAGTTTTGGATCCCCTATCGTGCTCCTGATGGTAGAGTTCGTCGCTATTTTCCTGATTTTATTATGAAAGTAAAAGAACAAACTGGTGAAATTAAAACCTATGTTATTGAAGTTAAACCTAAAAAGCAAACTCTAAAACCCAAACCAAGAAAGAAAGTAACTAAATCCTATCTCTATGAATGCAAAACCTATGAAGTTAATCAGGCAAAATGGAAAGCAGCAAAGGAATGGTGTGATGATAGAAAAGTTGAATTCAAAATCGTTACAGAAAAAGAATTAGGGGTTAGATAATGGGAAGAAAAACTCTCAGACAAAGAAGAGACAGGGATCTAAAAAGAGAACAGCTTGAAACTTTTGGTTTAGATGAAACTCTTAACCCTAATAATAGGGTAGGACAACTTCAAGAGAAAATAGCAGGACTCAATGATCCACAAGATATTATGTTGGAAATCATTAGTATTTTCCAAGAAACTGAGATTATTCCCGATGTAGGTAAATATTATACCTTTATCTACATACCAAAAACTAAAGACCTTGCATTTGATAACTTCCCTCTCATTGCTTGTATTGATGTATTTCGTTGGGGATTTAGAGGAGTTAACTTCCACTGGAATGACTATAGAAACTATACCTGGCAAGAAGTAGCAGGCATGTTACATGTAGTAAAAGATGATGAAATAGAATACATGAAGAGTATTCCTTACGGATATTTCCTTCGCACGTCTAAATAAATAAAAAAGTTATCTAATGGCAGATACACTAGCCGACAAACCTTCGACTGCAGCTACTTATCAGCAATCCATAAGCGGAGTACAAATAAACCTAACCATCGATGGTGGATCAGGTACTTCTGCCTCCGAGTCACCCCAAATATTTTCTAATACAGGAGATAAAGATCAAATAGCTTATTGGAATAATACCAATTCTACATGGACAAGTTCAGGATTAGTGGATGTAATTGATGGAATACCAGTTGATCAATGGTTAAACGAAAATAGCAGACAACTCACCTCTTCAGTTAATTATAAAGGCGAAGATTTGACAAAAGAAGAAAAAGAAAGATTAATGGATAGTTTCAGTGCCTTTAAAATAAGAGAAGATACAAAAGCAGAAGTTCCTGAGGGTGAAAAAAAGAATACAACTAATTTCGATCGGGTTATAGGCGGATCAATACCAAGACAAGGAACTGAATCTTCAGAAACTGCTTTTGCCATCGAACCTATTCTAAAATATCCCCTAGATCATGCAGGGCAAGAATATGATTTTATAAAAATAATACCCATAGAATATGTCCCAGCTTTAGGAACAAGTACCTTTAGTAGAACTGGTCCTAAATCTGGTAATATAGATCTTAATTCTGATACCTGGTTTGGTTTTAAAGACGTTAAACAACGTTATATGAGAATAAAGAAAGTTGGTTCTACTGTCTTTCTCCCAATGACTCCTGATATCCAAGAAAGTAATGCAGTTGATTGGGGATCTGATACATTAAATCCCATGCAAGCAGCAGGAGCAAGAATTGGTATTGATGCTATTGGAAACTTTGGAAACTCCAACAGCTTGGGGGATGTTGGAAATGCAATGAGCAATCTAATCGGACAAGGAAGTCAGGCCGCTCAAGCTTTTATGAATACCCCTGGAATGGGTAGTTTTATTAAAGCATATTTTGCAGGTCAAGCAGTTAATGCAAACATCCTAGGACGGGCTGGAATAGCAATTAACCCTAATTTAGAAGTTCTCTTTAATGGACCTGCACTTAGAACTTTCACTTATAACTTCAGATTTACACCTAGAGAACGACAAGAGGCAAGGACTGTCAGAAAAATAATTAAACTCTTTAAGAAAACAATGGCAGTAAAAAGAAGAGATAAAGTCTTCTTAAGTGTTCCTGCTGTTTATAAAATACAATATATTTTTAATACTGGTTTTAGAGACCATCCATTCTTGAATAAAATTAAACCTTGTGCTTTAACTAGTTTTAATGTTCAATATGCTCCTGACGGCAGTTATATGACATACCAAGATGGTTCAATGACTGCTTATAACGTTCAAATGAAATTTGATGAACTTGAGCCTATCTATAATGATGACATTAATGACGTTGATGATCCAACAACAGGTTTCTAAAAATGGCTAAACCATATTTCAGTCAAGTTCCAAATTTTCTCTATGTTAATAGAGCAGCAGGAAATCGTACTATCTCTAACTATACTGAGGTAAAGAATCTCTTTAAAAGAGCAAGATTAAGAGAAGATATCTATTCTGATCTTAGTTTCTTTACCAAATATAAAATAATAGGAGATGATAGACCAGATAATGTAGCAGAGAAACTCTATGATGACCCCACTTTAGATTGGATAGTTCTTTTGTCTAATAATATTCTTAATATCCAAACAGAATGGCCTTTAAGTCAATATTCATATAATAATTTTCTAATTGAGAAATATGGATCAGATTCAAAATTACAAGAAATTCACCACTATGAATGTACCGGAGTAAAAAATAGCAAAGGTGTAGTCATTACTGAAGAAGGACTCACTATGGCACAAGATTTCTCCGTTACTTACTTGGATCCCAATCCAAATATTGGAAGTGTAACTGCTACCGGTATTACAAAAGCAGTAACCAACCTAGAATATGAAAATAAAATTCAAGATGCAAAAAGAAATATTTTTACTCTAAAACCAGAGTATTTAAATGTAATATATAACGATCTAGAAGATATTATGGAATATAAAAAAGGTTCCACTCAATATGAGAGTGAAACCCTTAAAAAAGCAGAAAATATTAGACTTTATTCTTAGTTACTCCTCAGCAAGTTTCTGGAAATAACTAAGTGCATTATCTTCATCTGAATCTACTGATCTAGTTACAGGTGGATTAGACACTGCTCTGGTTACCGTTTTCTCAGCAACCTCATAAGATCCTCGTCCTTCACTCTCATCTTCTAGTTCCTCATCATACACTCTACGTGTAGGAGGTTTTGCACCTAGAACATAATCAAGACGCTTCTTCAAGTCATCATAAGACTTGAACTGATCTGCAGCAGTAATGGCAGTCAAAGAATACTCTTTGTTCCATATTGCTTCTAGTGCGTCCTCATCTTCAAGGAGAGGGGATACCTTATCGAACTCTGACTTGTCATAGTTCCAGTAACCATCCTTCTTGACAATCTTCAACTTGAAGTTTGCACCTTGCCAGAAGTCAAAAGGATTGATTGGAGTTTCATCCTCAAACTCTGGTTGCATTGATTCCATAACCTTATCAAAGATCTTCTTACCAAACTTGTAGAGAAATACTCCACCCTCATTTTGAGGATTGGTAGGATCTTTTACAACATAGATGTTTGCATAGTAAGAAAGCTTACGCTTTTGCTTACGAACAGTATCCTTATCGGATTCTACACCACTGTTCCAGAGTTCACGATTGTGCTCGGAAACAGGATCTTTACCGCCAGTTGTGGTTAAAGAATTTTCTATGTACCAACCACCAGGACCTTGAAATGCATGAGAATACATTTTAGCCCAGGGAATATCTTCCCCTTCTGGTGCAGGTAAGAAGCGAATAACGGCATAACCGTTACCGGTCTTATCAACTTCTGGTTTCCAGAGACGCTCATCAGCACCCCCACCACCAGTGTTATTCATCTTCTCTACTTCTTTGACTAACTTCTGGGTCAGTGAACCAAGAGAAGACTGTTTCTTAAGGTCTTTAAAAGACATTAGATTACCTCGGATTAATTAGATTTGGCTTGTGTGTACCCTTATATTCTACTCTAAGGACGAGTATTGTCAAGTTTTTGACGCATCATCGCTACCATTTGAGTCATATTATTGAATAATATATTCATATCCATATCAGAAGGAAGACCCATCGCAGCAGCACCCTTACAAACTTCTTCTTTCATTTTTTTCGCTTGAGGATCATCAGATAAACTTAAACGAGTATACATAATCTTTTGTTTTTCCAGAAGTCTTTCCAAAATGTTTATATGATATTTCTGATCCTCTAATTGCATTTGAGGAAATTCAAACACATTACTATAAACTTCTTCTTGAAGTTCTTGGATCTCCGCCATTTCAGCACGGACAACTTCAGATTGAAAGAAACTCATAAGGCTATATTTTGTAGAATTTTTTTATAGTGGGGTACATTAATATTTAGGAAAGGACTATATTTTTTTATTTTAAGACTGACGGTTTCCCATACCGGATCATTCAGTTTTTTATCAAAATCCTTCCTATATCCTAGTATTCTATCACAGATTACTAAAGTTTCAAGTGAGGTTTTTTTTCCCAAATAACTCTTTAAAATAGGAGGGTGTCCGGCCGAACAATCGAAGATTTCATCCACCTTTTTATCATCAAAAAGCACATTCATCTCCTCCTTAAAAAGATAAGAAAGGGACTGAACTCTTTTCTTCCATTCGGTATATCTTCCTTCTCCCTCCTTAATCATCTCACCAATCCATACTGTACCTGGATCAGTAGAGTATATAAAATTAGATACAAAGAACTCCTCTATCTCTTTGTCGTCCTTCTGTCGTGCAAACTTTTCAAACCAAAAACGGTCCTTTCTCTTATAAAAGGCTTTATGAGTTGTTCTGGTTTTTATACCATACTTCTGATAATCATATTTCTCTTTGGTGAAATGATTCTTTAAAGACAAATAACAACGGTAAGCATCGTAGGGCATCATTCTTCTATAGGCCAAATATTTCCAGCATATGTGATTCTATCATCACATTTATTTTTAGGTACATGATGGCGCACACCCCCTGGAAATAATACTAATTTTCCCTCCTCTGCTTTAATTCTTTTACCACTAGAGGTAAAAATCAAAGGAGAAGACCCTTTCGGACACTTTACAAAATAAACAAAAGAAAAAGCAGCAGGTAAATGGTCATGAGATATAGTATAATCTCCTTTTTGATATTTTGCTAACCAAGCAGCAAATACTTCATAATGAAATCCACCACATTTTCCCATAAGCTGGAGTATCCACCTATTAACCAATTTAAGACTAGACATATTATCTAAATCAGGATCAATAGCCTTAGTTTGAAGTGCTTTCACATTACTATCATTACCACCTGCCTGAACTGCATGTTTAGCAAAATACAATTTTGTTGATTGATCGATTATTTTTTGATTTAAGGAATATGCATGAGGATGAAACTCTATGAGAATCTCATGTCTCTCCCATACTTCGATTGGCTGGTTCATATTTCTTTTTTATTTTCATAGTCTGATGGTGTATCATCTATATTAAAAGCCAATGTAATCCTTTCTCTATTAGCAGTCTGGGGTTCTACATGGTGTAAAGTACTTGATGGGAACATTACCATCGTTCCATCCTTACCTTCATAAGAACAATCATATTCATCAAATATTGTAGGATGTTTATGGTTCTTATAATATATCACACCAGAAAGATATCCTGCATGATTATGAATGGGATTATCATCTCCTTTATATGCAAAGTTAGTCCAGATATCATACCCATCAAAATGACCATCCCACTTTCTTAATTTAAAATGTCTATTACCCTTACCCATTCCCCAATACTTTGCAGTCAATCTCAATACCCATGCTAACCAAAAAGATTGATCAACTAAATGAGGAGAAATAGAACACTGATAGGAATTATGTTTCTTTCCATCCATAGAAATATACCCAACATTCTCATGGGCTTTCAGTGCTGCTAATGGACTGTTCTTAAACTTCTTGCTTTCATTTACCCATATATCAAGTTCCTTCATGATCTGTGAAGGAATCTTTGCTACCATTACAGGACATACTTCCCGCAATTTTTTCATTTTCAAAATATCGTTCATGCTAAAAGGTAATAGGGGGATTTTTTACCGGACTTTTTTTTCCGACTTTTTTGGAATAAAAAGTCGAATTTCCCTCAGACAGGAAGCTTTGCGCGGGAAGTACGCTTTAAGAAGTTAAGTTCTTGTGCTTCATACTTTATCTTCTCTTTCAAAGGTTTAGATATAAGTTTAGGAACAGATTCTACATCAATATTATTTTGCTCACAGAAATGTACGATAGCATCAATATAATTCATACCCTCCGTGTGAAGAACTAGGGATTCAATTTCCTGAGCAAAGCGAGAAGGACAAAAGAATTTGCTCTCTAATGCTTTCTCTAGTTCATTCTCCTTCGACATTATCTGACCTAGTATTGTGATGTACAAATTCCTTTATATAACGCACTAATAACTTAATATAATCCCCTTTATTCCTTTTGTCAAATACTTTTACTTCACCTCCAGGGGTTACCATTAAAGTAATTAATTTCTTCACAGGAATCTCTGTCAGTTCATAATATGCAGCAGCGTAAAAGGTTTCTTGAACGAAATAGTTTTCCAACCATTCCTCAGGTTTAATCTTATCCGATGTCTTAAAATCTATAACCGCTAACTCACCTTCATACTCACCAATACAATCAACTCTACCAGCAAGACCAAGGTATTCCGAGTAAAGAGTCCTTTCTATAGCGTGTATGTTATTTATACGGTCCAGATATGGTAGAGCATGATGAAACATAAACTTAGTAAGAGGTCTATAATCATCCCAATTCAACTCCCTATTCTCTAAATATGCTTGCGCTGCTTCATGGAAATCAGTTCCGCGAGCAGTTGCTCTTTTAGTAATACGATTTGCTTCCTCTATACCAACTCGCTTACGCCAATCAATAAAGATCTGTCTATTATAAAAGGAAGTTACTGAAGTAATAGAAGGAACCCAGTCACCATTAGGAATATTATATAACCTTATTCCATTGGTTTCTTTCTTCTCTAACTCCAGATCTCCCAAATAATTACAATGATTAAATCCCATGCATCTTACATCTTTCAGAAGGAACATTTTTAGCTTGTAATTTTTGGAGGAAGAAAACTTGAGTTAATCTAAAGTCTTCATTATCCATCCAATAATTATCTTGAGCGTGATACTGATTAGAATCGTACATAATAATTCTATTATATACATTCTTTATTTCTACAGTTTTTTCAAAAAAAGAATTATTCTTTAGCAACTCTTCTTCATAAGAAGAAGGAGTAACAAGTTTATTTTGAAAGAAACTATTCCTAAGTTCATCAGTAGGGCTCATATCTATTATAACATCTTTTGTGGAACTGTAAAGAGAAGTTCCACTATCGGGATTTGGATTGTGATTTAAATAAACAACTGCCGACATAAAATCAGAATCAGCATGAACCCACCCTGTATTTGAAGGACTACTTTTATCTTCCGAATACCTATAAATCTTTTGAAACTGACTTAAAATTTGCCACTCTACTTTCTCAAAATCAAGGTCCAAAAAAAGACTTAAAAATTTATAACAAGATCGATAAAAAAACTCTTTATCGAATTTATGAAGTGCCTCAGTCCTAACTCCAGGAAATACACCACACTCAGAATAATCTAAAGATAAAGCATAATCTCTTACTGCATCAGGATCATCATAAAAATTATCAAAACATATCAAAGGTTGCAGTATCATAAATTCAATTCCATCTTAGCCAAGATATACTCTTTCACTAATCCGGATCGAACAATATCCTCAACTCCAAACTCAATAACATCAACTGATGGCATTAACCTAAGAATTCTCATAAAATCAATAATACCATTCTTCTCATTAGTCTTCACCAAATCCGTCTGAGTAGCATCACCACAGAACATGATCTTAGATTGTTCACCAACTCTTGTCATAATACTATCAAGCTCATGATAGTTTAAATTCTGATATTCATCTACAATAATAATAGACTTATCAAATGTTGTTCCTCGTATGAATGAGGTACTCCAGAAATCAATAGTATCTTGTGCTTTAAGATTACCATAAAGCATTTCAAAGTCTGCTTGAGTAGGCATCTCAAACATATACTTTACCATAGACTTGTAAGGTAACTGATAAAGTGTGGACTTGTCTTCATGATCACCAGGAAGAAACCCAATTTCACGAGTAGCAACAAGAGACCTAACGATATATATTTTTTCGTAAGGAGTTTCTTGGTCCAGGACATCTCTTAATGCATTGTAGAGGGTGATAAATGTTTTACCAGTACCTGCTGCACCATATGCCACTAGATGCTTATCTTCTGCATAAGCATCAAATAATTTCTGTTGGTTAGGAGTAAGAGCTTCAATGTCTCTCAACATATCAGCATTAATTGGTTTCTTTCTCTTCATCTGCTTGACCGTTAAGCCAACACCAATAGGTTGATCTGCTTTCTTCTTTCTTGGCATAAGTTACAGGGGCTTTACTCTAGATCCAGGAGCCTTAGATGCTTTATGAAGTACATCGTTCCATCCGGGATGGTGTTTCTTCAACTTATCATATACTTCTCCGACTTCTCCAACGGCAGCAACACCTGCGTGCCAGTCTTTATCCCAGTCAGGATTCTGTTCTTTCCACTCTCCATATGCCATCATTGACATAGAGAGTTCCTTTTTCTCACCAGTTTCTTTGTTAATAACAGGGTATGTTGGCATATCAATATAAAGTTATGTAATTTTATTTAGTGTTAAGCTTAAATGCTAAGCTAACTCTCATCGGACAAGACTGATAACAAAATGCATATCCTTTATGCATAATCTTTCCAGGAAAAAACACCAATCTATTCTGTAAAGGATGAATAAGAGTTGGTTCCTCAGCAGATGTCATAATTTCTGTAAACCCACCCCACCCATATTCATATGGACTTACATATAATAGTGCAGTTACATCACAATTATCTGCATGAAAACTACCATCTCTTCCAGACCATTGCCCGTTATAATATACTCTAGTTAATTCATACTTCCCATCCAAATGTTCTTTAACTTTTTTATACAAATAAGTATTAAAAAAGTCATCATCAGTCTTATTTAAAAACAAAAAATCTAATTGCGTCTTAGTCCAAGGATCACTCCTTTGTATTTCCCATGTCTTAACATTAGTAGCCTCTTCAACCTTTTGAAAATCAATTGGGTCTAAAAAGTTCTCAACAATCTTTACGTCCATTCCAGAGCCTCTGAAACTGTTGGAAACTGTTCTTTAAAAACTGTACGAACATTCTCTACCAAATCCATATGTTCCTTCTGAGTTCCATGAGCAGAACGCAAATTAATATAATGAATCCAGGAGCGTACTGAACCAGTCATATACAATCGTGTAGGTGTAGCAAGAGGAAGCACAAATCGAGCACACTCTTTTGCTATACCATCATGAAGCATCTCCTTATAGAGATCTATAGATGCATCAAAATGTTTTCTCATCTTAACATTATACTTCTCCACTATCGCAGGATCTACATCATCAACACTATTCTGTCTATTCTTTTCATCCTGACTACGAAGTTCAGGTAAAGGTATATCCTCTCTAATATGAGAGACATCCTGATACCTTTGAGAGAACTCTTGATAGGTGAAGGAGCGATGCCGTAGTATCTGTGCAGCAAGTCCTCTAGTAGTATTAATCTCTAAAGTCATATGAGCCTGTTCAAAAACAGACCAATGACCGTGTTTAATACAATACCTTAATAGCCCTGCAAACTTTTCATTCTCCTGATTCTGAGGATTAGAAACCCTAGCAACATATGCCATGGTCTTTTCAGCATCAGGAGTAACACTTATAAGTTTAATCTGGGTATCCATCGTCATCATCGAAAACCTCATCATAATCATCAATTCTAGGAGTCATCTCATTATAATTCTCATATCTATACGCATCAATATCTGAGTGAACTTCTGACTCCAAAGAATCCACCAACAACTTAAGATTTTTTACAATAAGTTTTAATCTTTCCTTATCCATTACTTAAAATACTTATCAATCACTTCAACTTGATCATGATAACGTGCAATCTTATCCAATTCCACTTGAATTGCTTCTGTAATATCTGAGTGCTCGCCAATACCCGCAGGATGTTCTAGATAAACATTCACATTTGCTCTATGCTTGGCAATCTCACCTTGAGCGTGAGCCTTCACTGCTGATAATAATTGTTCCCTCATGTGTAGCATTTGAATTCGTCGTAGTTCAATTATATATTAAAAAAGGCACTCTGTAAAGAGTACCTTCCTTATGTTTAATTAGTCCAAGTAAGACTTATCACCGCGCACATACAGTTTTAGATTCTGTATGCTTAATGCCTCTGTAAACGAGTTCAGAGACCTGCTTCTGACAGCTCTTGCTGTCCTTGGTATCATACTTGATACCTCTGTAAGTGACTTGTGCCATTGTGTTACTCCTAAAGTAGTTGGATTTTAAGGCCCGTTCCTTTAGTCGTTTGCGTCCCCGAAGGGATGAACGTACCCGTTCCGCGACTTACTTGCGACCCCTAGTGGGGTTGAACGATTGTGTTAATACTAACACAGTTACTTTATTTAGTAAAGTAGTTTGGTAACACTTGATACAATTTTATTTTTTAGCACCAATCAGTGCTTTATAATACTCCCACATCATTTGATTTTGGAAAGTACTCATTCCGATATACTTAGATGCTTCTTTAAGCGTCATTTTAGGTGGAAGTTTCCGCCTTCTCTTACCAGAAGGCTGCGGGGATTCCGACATTATTCAATTGGATAAGAACTAATCTTTATTTAGCAACCTTTTTCATAACAAAAGAACCCTAACGCTAATAATAGTGTCAGGGTTCTTGTTTTATAAAAGTCATTGGGTTAGTTCTTATCCAATAACGCAATTATTTATGTACGCTTTTCTACGCGATAAATTCTATAAGTTCTCTTCTTTATGGTCTTTATTTTACCTTGGAGATTCTTCATAGCAGAATCCCATCCAACCCCATTATCTTTGCACCAATCACTCAAGCAACGAATCCTCTTCTTCTCACCTGTTTTTAAATTCTCAATCATATACTCTTTAGCAAGAGAGTGAGCCACATTATGCTTTCGAGTACACCATTCTAAATTTTCAATAGAATTGTTAGTTTTATCCTCATCTATGTGATTAATTTCAGGTAGGTTATCAGGATTAGGTATAAAAATATCCGCAATAAAACGATGAGGAAGAACCTGATGCCTTACTCCATCAACATAACAACACATCAAAAGATATCCATTATTACTTTTCTGTAGAATTGGTTTTAATTCTTTTAACTTATTCCACTTAGTACTAAAAAGTCTACCCTCTTTAGTACCGTAGTATCCTTTATAAATGGGATGCTCTTTCATCATCTACTTGTCTTCTATAAAATCAGGACATAGTAATGCACCTGCAAGTTCGCGTGCATGTAAATTCTTTTCGCATAGTTTATTCATCCAAATCCTTTCATCCAATGTAACACTATCACTAGAGACAATGCGACAACAAATATCTATAAGTTCATTCCGGTATTTGGTGCTTAACATGTTTAATTGCCTCAGGTAAAAGATAATACTCTTGTCTTTGAATTGCTTTCGTCAAAGATTCTACATCATCGTTAGGTAAAATAGGAACCTCTGCTTGAAGAATTATTTCACCACCATCCAATTCCTCATTCACATAATGAACACTAACTCCAGTCATAGTGTCTTCACTATCTAGTGCTCTTTCAATTGCATGTAAACCTTTATACTTAGGAAGCATTGATGGATGTAAATTTATAATTCTATTCGGAAATGCATTTATAAGTTTAGGTGAGATTATCCTCATCCATCCAGCAAGGACTATAAGATCCACTTTCCATGCTTTCATAATATCAATTATAACTTGTTCCTGCTTACTACTGATCTGAGTATGTGGTATTCCTAATTTGTCTGCTCTCTTGGCAGCACCACATTTCTTTTTGTTGTGTACCATCACCACAACTTCATCTTCAGTACAGGTACGGACTATATTCTCAAAGTTTGTTCCGTTACCAGAACACATAACTCCTAGTCTCATTTCAAAGGATTACCTCTCTTATCTACTAAACCAAGTTTTCTTACTTGACCCAGATTAGATCTCTGACTCTTCTTAATCTTTTTATACTCTTTAATAAGTCTATCTACTTCATCCTTGGATATATTAACCTTCAATTCCTTATCGTCTTCCGCTGAAACAAAACCAAGTCCACTTTTCTTAGTGGACTCTTCAGAATCTACATAATCATTAATGACTTCCTGTATCTCATCTCTGATAAGAGCATCAACCTGAGCTCTAAGTAGATCGTCTTTCATCCCTTTCTCCTCTTCTTCTTCTCTACTTTTTTATATCCCCACTGAGCGGGATTGATTGTTCCGGATCCATACTCAATCCTTTTAAGATCCTTTCCATACTTATCATAATACATGTCAAAGATATTCGCCTGTTTACTAGAACGAGTTACATCAAGCAACTCATTTCCATCTACATTATACCAAACCCTATAGGCATCAGTAGGAAAAGATTTATCATCTGATTTTTCAAGAGTGGTATTTTCCAACAACACATGACATGAATAAGCATAGGCATCAAACCGTTCTTCTTGTTTCTTTTCTGCCTCCTTCTTCTCTGTTTGAACTTCTGTCGTCATGAACGTCCACCCCAAGTAATGTCTGGATACGCATCCATTACAGTATCTCGATTAATTTTATATTTGGTTGAAAGACGACCATCTTTTATCAAACATAAGATTTCTGCCTCCTCTGGATGAAGTCCTTCCAGCATCTGAATAAACATCGATTCTCTACGAAGAGAACTAAGAGTATCATTACCACCTTTCACAAAATGGTACATCTGTTTAAACTCTCTTCTTAAAGAAGTGTGATCGGTGCCAACAGGCACATCATTTTTTTCAAAAGGAACATCCCCCTCAGGAAGCATTGAAATAACAGTTTCATCAAAGTTCCAAATAAAAATACTCTTTAAGGCAGGAGTTTCATACTCTTTAAGGATCTCAATCTTCTTTGCTTTAGTTCTAGCATCACTTACCAACTCCAATATTTCATGCATAAAAGGATTGGGTGGAAGTTTAACTCTAGGAAGACTCTTAGGAGCTCTTGGTTTCCTAGGAGTTGTCTTTTTAGTCGTCGTCTTCTTCGTCGTTGTCATAATTGTTTTCAAAACGTACTGCTACAATTTCATCAGGAACTAATTGTCCATTCTCATCAAACATCTCTGGATGAGTGTAAACTATCTGCGGGGTTGTTTCATAAGAATGTTGTCTTGCTATCCATCCTATCATACCTCCTACCAATAATGCAAGGAACGAAACTACGGTCGTCAAAGTCAGCGTTACTATGGTGGTTTCCATTGTACTCCTCCAGAAAGTTTATTTTTTTCTAATGTCCAGATAAAAATTTAAATGGAACACTATCTCTCTGTCGAAGAAAGAAAATAGATTTCCAAACTTTACCTGAAAGGTCTTTGGTGCTTCTGGTTTTCTCCTCCTATTACGTAACAATAATTCAACACCCCTGTTAATCTCCAGAGGTTTGTCATTATTTAGATCCTTTTTTTCTTCTTCCGGGACGTCTGTCATTACTATACCTCACTGCATCTTCTAGGATTCCTCCCAGATATTTCATTATCTTTCTTGCCTTAGGCTTAGGAATATGATGATATGCCTCACGCAATTGTTGATGATTACTATCACGCCCTCCTTTAATATACTCCTGAAGTTCTAATACTTCATCAGCAAGTTCCTTGGCAGTAGAACTGTGAAGGAAAGCATCCACTTCGGCCTTTGTTGTCTTACGATACTTTAAAAACTCATAAAACTTCAGAGTCATCTTCCCCTCAAAGGCATACTCTATGGCATGTTCTACCAAGTCATATACATTTTCAAAATCATCTTTCATCAGACCAGATTGTTTTCCTTGAGGTACTGTACTGTTTCGGTACACCCTCCAAGATTGTCTCCATTTAAAACTACTTGAGGGAAGGTAGACCCTTGACCGAATTGTTGATAGAAAGCATCTTTATCGAAGTCCCTATCGAGTTTATATATCACATGCCTAAGTTCTGTAAGTTGTAATACCTGTTGAATCTTAGTACAATAAGGGCACCCTTCACGTGAGTAAACCGTAAAATTCATAAGTTCGGACATAGATTATTTAAAAATTTTATTTAGTGATTGATCTGTTTTTAATACAAATAAACTTATCCTTTTTGAAAGTTCCAGCAGTCTGAACTTCAAAGATATCCTCAGGGCTCCATCCTGCCTCATAAAATGCCTTTGAGAGGTCCCCTAACAGTTGTGTAGTGGAAGAGCTTACTGGATACACCTTACCCTCTCTCCAACCGGATAGAGGGTCTTCTCCGTCTTCTACAGCATGAAGCATTCTCTTCTCATGAATGTCCCAATTCAACACCCTTTCTTCTGGTTCTAAATTTCCCACCATTAGCGTCCCTCTCTAGATTTGTTTCTAATTGTGATGTGATTACCTTCAATTGCAATCTCCAGATAATCTCTATGATCCCAGTCAAGTTCTTCATAAAGAACATCAAGTTTCTTCATATCATCCCAGAGATCGGTAGGAATCGGTTCCCCCCAAAAAGGGTTTTCGTCTGGTTCTGTCATGCAAACTGTCGTAGATGCTGTAGTATATATTTGTAGGGACCTACTATGTCTCCTTCGTCTTTTCTAAAAAGATCTTTATCAAACCTCTGTTTCGTACCCTTTTTCCAGAGTCGCATGTTGTCAGGTGATAGTTCATCAGCCAAGAATAGATCGCCGTGAGGATCATAACCAAACTCCAATTTAAAATCTACAAGATCAATACCACAAAGGGTAAACAATGATTGCAGCTGATGGTTAACCAACAGTGCCTTTTCCTTCATAGGTTCTGGGTCAATACCCATGAGTCTTACCCTATCATAGGTAAGTAATGGATCATCCCTTGAATCATCTTTTAAGAAGTACTCTACTATAGGAGGACTAATGTTAGTTCCTTCACTGATGTTAGTATTCTTAACGATACTACCAGCAGCAATGTTCCTTACAATAACCTCTACTGGTATGATTGTCAACTTCCTACACAGCAATGAGTCAAGACCATCAGTACCTAGGTAGTGAGTCTTGATGCCATTCTTCTCACACATCTCAAAGAGGAGTGCTGAGATAAGACAACAAATCTTACCTTTCTCTGGCGGATACTCTACGTGTTTCCCATTCCAAGCAGTTACTTTATCATGAAATATAATCTTTACCTTTCCTGGCTCTCCAGGTACATCATAAACCGACTTTACTTTTCCCCGTAAAATAGGTATCTCATCAGTCACTTCTTCTTCCTCCTAGGTACTTGAATAGTCCATGAAGGTGATACTAGATCAACCAACTCAAACTCTTTCTTGTTCTTTTCAATCTGATTTAAATAAGCCTCACGTCCTGGTTCAGGTTGTATCTCACCATACTGAGGAATCTGGAATCCAAAAGACTGACACTCTTCAGAATCAGAGAGATCAATGTTACATTCTTCTGCATACTCCCAGATAGCAGTATCTACCTGACTAAAAAGAGTATCAAAGGTCATTCTCTTTCTCAAATCATTCGCAATATTATCTACGTGCTCGTCTGCTAAATCAACTCCACATGGCCTTGCTTTGACCAACTTGTTAAGATCAATAACGATCTTGCAATCATTGTAAATACACATCAACTTAATGTAGAATCAAGGTTGAATTTACTATACCACTGGATAATATCTTCCGTCAAGGTCTGTATGGTGGTTCCTCTTCACCCACACGATACTTAAAGTGATCGGTATCAAAGTAAGATATGTAATCCATCTTACCTTCTCTCTCATCCAACACTTCATTAAGTAAAATCTTCAATTCCTTAATTTGATCTGGAGTATGTAACCTACGCGGTTTAATCTGCATAGGTTTATGTTTAGTCTTATCCTTTTTAGGATCATAGTTGGGATTAGTAGGTCCACTCATCCCTTGAGTATCAATTTTTGCTATAGGTTCAGTCATCCTTGCCAAATCAAATCAGGCATTTGTTGGGGTGCCTGTCTACCCACAGTAAACATAAGAATAAAATATCCTATAAACCATATTACATTAAAGATCCATGCTTGTCTATAAAGATATTTGCGTACCCCCATAGAAAGCATTACATTCCTTACTGCTTTAGGATCATCTTCATCACCTCTTGCTCTGAAGATTTGTTCTATTATCACTGCAATGATTGTACCTATCACCAATGGATAGAATACAAAGTTTGCAAATGACATTATTGAGATTAATAAAAGCATTAGCATCCCTCCGAGTCGTGAGTCATCTCCTCATCTGGATTCAATGAAACATGAGGTACTGGTTTATGATCTTTAAACTTATCATGATTACCATCACCCGGCATTTTACCATAAGCTAGATACTCAACCGCCTGAATAGATCCTTTTAATCTATCTAGATCTCTATCCAACTGCAAATATTCCTGATAAGCATCTTCAAGTTGAACTTGCTTATCTTCAAGTTGAGTAGTTCTCTTATAAAACCTTTCCAATAATTGCTCGTAATTCTCAGTCTGTTTCATTTGTATAACACCCAGATGATTTATCTAGGTATTTTATCATACTTTTAAGAGTGTGGATATTATCACCCACAGATTTTAAGGCATCCTTACATGGTTTACACACCAAACCCCTCACAACACCCGCAGAATCCTTATCTATCATAAACCTCTTATTAAATTTTCCCCCTGCTTCTGTGGTCTTACAGATAGCACAACAATGGTTCTGATCATCTATCATCCTCTCATAATCTTCCAAACCTATTCCATAATTTCTTCTCAAGTATCTGGACCGCACACCATAAGCATTCTTTTTATTATATTCCGTCGTTCTTTTTACCGTACAATCTTTACATTCATAAGAATAAGAAGATGCTAGTCCAGGATTTTTACGAGACAAATAATATTCATCTACAAGATTCTTCTCTTTACCACACACCCTACACACTCTAGTCTCTAATAATAACTGTCCTGCGCTGACTTGCTGATCTAAATCCATATAAAAAAAGGACCCTGTAATAGTTAGGGTCCTTTTGAAATATTCAGTTTTTAGGAGTCATCCGATACGCACCGTATGCAGCACCGCCTATGGCAGCGAGTATAGCGATGAGTTCCATTACCCTATGGAAGGTGCCAGAAGGGCAACCTCAGTGACCTCAGCAGATGCTAAGTCTAGAGGGAAGTTGTGAGCATTACGCTCGTGCATAACTTCCATACCTAGGTTTGCCCGGTTGAGAACGTCTGCCCATGTCGGAACCACCCTACCAGACGAGTCTAGTATTGATTGGTTGAAGTTAAATCCATTAAGGTTAAATGCCATCGTTGATATACCCATTGATGTTAACCAGACACAAACGACTGGGAAAACAGCAAGGAAGAAGTGAAGACTTCTTGAGTTATTAAACGAAGCATACTGGAAAATTAGACGACCAAAGTATCCGTGAGCGGCAACGATGTTGTAAGTCTCTTCCTCTTGTCCGAACTTATATCCATAGTTCTGAGACTCATTCTCCGTGGTCTCTCGAATGAGAGAGGAAGTAACGAGTGAACCATGCATAGCAGAGAAGAGAGAGCCACCAAACATACCGATGACACCGGCCATATGGAATGGATGCATGAGGATATTATGTTCCGCCTGAAAGACAAACATAAAGTTGAACGTTCCCGATATCCCCAACGGCATACCATCACTGAAACTTCCTTGTCCGAAAGGATAGATGAGGAAGATAGCAAAGGCAGCTGAGACGGGTGCGGAATAAGCAACACAGATCCAAGGGCGCATACCCAGACGATACGATAGTTCCCATTGGCGGCCCATATAGGCACAGATACCAATAAGGAAATGCATTATTACTAACTGGTATGGACCTCCATTATAGAGCCACTCATCTAGAGTAGCAGCTTCCCAGATGGGATAGAAGTGCATTCCAATAGCATTAGAAGACGGTACTACAGCACCAGAGATGATGTTGTTACCATATAGAAGTGAACCAGCAACTGGTTCTCTGATCCCATCGATATCGACAGGAGGAGCAGCGATAAACGCTATGATGAAACAAGTAGCAGCAGCTAGAAGACATGGAACCATTAAGACTCCGAACCATCCAACGTATAAGCGATTGTTAGTGGAAGTAACCCACT
>VTLG01009369.1_pt1 | contig 38115 bp, 56 predicted proteins | sample 4694571 | NCBI WGS metagenome assembly VTLG01 (sample SAMN12604809, study PRJNA352737) | marine metagenome | biome: ENVO:00000447; feature: ENVO:00000209|ENVO:00000569|ENVO:01000036; material: ENVO:00002151; isolation source: viral sequences binned using virsorter ...
GTAGGGGTTAAGTTTATTCAAGTTGCTCTCTCTTAATTTATGTCTTTTATCTTCACTCATAAATTATTTTAGCTTTTTTATAGCACTTGTAATTTTATCTATATATTCATCAAGCTCATCATCTAACATTGACCTTGTTAATTTAGCATAAGCTTCTTCTAGCTTATCTTCATCTTCATCTTCTTCCTTCTTTTCTTCTAGTTCTTCCTCTACTTCAGGTTTTTTGTAAGTGAATAAAAGTGTCATTGACTCATCTTCTTCTTTTTCAACTGTAACTAAAAGTTCTCCTTCTTCGTGAAGTACCTCCATTTGTTCTTCAGTAAAATTATAAGTCCAATCAGCATCTACATCTCCAATTTCAACCTCACTTTCTATTGAAGTTTCTTTGTAATAGTCAGCATTTGCTGCTTCACAAGATTCTTTAGAGTCGTATTGACATTCTCCACTCTCTCCCCATTTCCATTTATTATCTTCACATTGTTCGCAAGGCATATCTTTTTATTTTTTTATGATTGTTTGCAATCTTTATATATAATCCATCCTCCGGCAAGGGCACTAGCCCCTGTTATAGTCCCCATAATTTCTTGTCCCGCTTTATAAACTAAACTTACTAGCTTATTTTGGTCGCCGGTACTCATATTATCCATAACAAGACCTTCAAGAGTGCTTTCATCCTGTAAAGCAACTATCTTCCACGCTTTATCTCCTAAAGTATCTGAACTCCAAGCTTCTTCTTCTAAAATAACTTCGGTTATTCCGCATTTACAATTTTGCTCGTACATTAAATCAGCTCCATATATGATAGCTGAATTACTTGTTAGTTTTGATGGTTCTGACATAATTTATTTTATTTTATTCTGGAGTAGTAGCTTCTCCATTTTTGATTAATACTTTCTTCTTTTTTGCCATTGTTCTATTTTTAATAACTACAAATAAAACATTTTTTTTGATATAGTATGCGAAACTTTTGGAAATTTCACTCTTTATCTTTATTCTTATCTTTATCCCTTTCTTTATATTTATCTTTAAGAGTATTAAATACCCTTAGATAACCCTTTATGAAATTGAAATCATTTTCCATTTGTATTATATTTTCACTTCCAAAAGTTGCTTAAAAATTAAATTATTTTCCTATACCTTTGACTTCCTATAGAATATGCTATTGCTCATATCGCAATTAGCACATTTAATAACCTTTTTACTATGTTTAAGCTACTTAAAAAACTGAATTTCATCAAAATTGGTAAGCTAACTATCCAAATTTTTCCCCCAAAAATATCTTATAAAATCTAATTATGAAATTGGATTTGAAATTGTTGTGTGGGTGTATATATGGCTAAGATATATCAATCTTTCCTTTTACGGACTTTTTTTAACATTCCGCAAAGAATGTTATTTTTTTACACAAAAACTTTATTTTTTTTTTATAATCACAAAAATAAAATCGTAATCAGTTTTTTTTTAATCTAATTGTAAAACTTTGTGTTAAAAAGTTTGCATATTAAAAGAAAAAAAGCAGCTCAAAAAAAGCATTATATTAAAATATTTTCTAAGAGCTGCAATTTATTTAACAACCTAAAATCAATATAATTAGCACTAAAAATGTAATTGTCAAATCCCCTAAAGGAATTTTGTCAAACTGATTAAAAGTTTGTTTTGCTTATCTGTTTATTCATATTATTTATTTTAATAATCGCTTAATCTTTTTTGTTAGGCGTTAAGCGGTAGCCCTTAGAAATTCGGATCGGGTGGGTTAGTACTCAATATCGTGTCTATAAATATATTCCCCCGTATAATTGTTATATACTGCATTATCTTCCCTTATTGTTTCATCTCTCTCTGAGCAATATACTCCGCAATCTTCGCATAAATTTTCTCCTTCAACATCTGAGTAATAACATCCATCATCTTCTCCAAATCCTTCTTCGCAACAATCACAAAAAATTCTGTTGCTTTCGTTATACTCTCCATCTGTGCAATTTAATTCTATTGAGTGTCCTGAAGCATCACAAGAGCCAAAAGATAATATTGCAAATCTTTTTTCAATTTTCTTATATTTACATCCTTTTTTTAATACCATTCTTTTAACCTTTTTTTCAATACCATATCTAAAGGTATCTAGATAGGGGTAAGAATCAAAATTATAAAATGCTATTGAATCAATTTTAATATTAAAATTAGGATATGAGTAAGGCATATAAGTTTCAAACTTTAGTTTTTCATCGTTAAAATTCTGGCTCTTTAAGTATCTGTGGATATATTCTTTTTGGTTGCAATTTAAATTCTTTAACTTAAAACTTCTTTTTACTTTCAAAAATAATTCACTTTGCAATCTCTCAACATTATTACCCGTATTAAGATAATCCGCAATATAAATTCTATCTAAATAATACTCTGCTTTTTCTTTATTGTACCAAAATAAAGCTCTTGCAATTATTTGTTTTCCTATTTTTAGCCCTACCACTTTTACAGAATGCGAGTAAATATTGTGGTAAAACTCAAAAAATTCTTCTTCGCTTTTGTTCATACAGCTCCCATTTGCTGTATATTGGTAGTCCTTATTCGTTTGCGAGTAAAGCCCTGAAATATCATCTTCAATAAAAAATTCCGTTTCAACATCTTTCCTTAAAAAATTGTCAATATCTTCTGAAACTTCTGTAATTTTTTTCTTTGTTTCAAAAGTATCTTCCAAAAATAATTTTTTAAAGAATTTATTTACAGATGTGGCTGTAAAATGTTTATCTCTAAAATCTTTTGAGGGGTTTTTACTTATAGAAATATCAGTATTTTCTTCAAGCCCTTTAATTTTTTTAGCACTAATATAGGAAATTTTTAACGGGTTGCTAATTGCTCTACTAATGTGCATATAATCGTCAAATCTCTCTGTTTTATTGCAATATATTGACAAATAATCTATTGCCTTTTTAATCGTGTTTTTTGAGTGTGTTGTTTTCATTTTTAAGATATTAAGTTAATGAGTAAATAAATAAATGCACTTAGAAAAGTTAAAATAAAAGTTGCAGAAATTCCAAAAATTACCGCTTCAATTAAAACTTCCGAAAATGTTTTGTTTCCTGAAAAAATCGTTTCTTCCTTTATGTCAATGAGCTGTTTTTGTTCTTGCAATTCTTTTGCTTTTGTCCAAGAATGTGCTTTTTTAAGTTCGATTATTCTTTTGTCAAGAGCTTTTTTAATTGTGCTTTTTAATTCTGTTTCTGTTTCTTTGTTAAATACTGCCTTTCCATTTTGATAAGTAAGCCCTTTATTTGCTAGATTAAGTTCTTGTGCTGGACTTAGTGAAAATTTGTAATTCTTCATAACTTTATTTTTTTGTTAGTGTCTTACTTTGTGTAAAACTATAATGCAATAATACAACTATTTTATAAATAAATTGCAATAAATATAAAAAATATTTATAAATGATGAAATTTAGAACGATTCTAAATAAGGAAATTATATAATAATAGAACGCACCCGCACACGAATAACAAAAAAAATGATATATACAAATTATTTGCAAACTTTTTTTTAATTTATAATAATTCTAAATAATAAATAAAAACACTATTAAGAACGATTCTAAATAAGAAAACTCACTCTCTTTATAGCCCTACCCACAGGTCTAGCAGTTTCAGGGCTCTAGCAGTTTCGCTAGCAGTTTCACAAAAAAAAATTTTGGTCAAAAAAAAATTCAAAAAAAAAATTCAAAAAAATGTTTTTTTAATATTCAGCGTTGGCAGTTTCAGGATTTTATTGAAACATAATCTTATACTTTTCGTATAAAAAAAATAGCCAACAGGTTTTTTACCCATTGACTATTTTCTTACTAACTAAAACAAGCGTTATGAAGTCGCTTTCTCTTTAGAGCTTTATATATGTCTTATACCTAAGTATCTTATTTATAATAGATTGGCTCACTTTATACTTAAGAGCTAACTGCTCTTGAGTGTATGCTCCTGTTTCGTATTCTATACGAATTGATTGGGCCTCATCAAAGGTAAATTTGCGTTTAGCGTAACCACCTCCACGCCTGTCCTTTCTTTCATATATATTTATGCTCATATCTTTTTATTAAAATAATCATCTATTATTTTTATGCTCTCATCTAATCCTTTGCTAACCCTTGCACAATAACCTACGCTATTCAAATACTCTATCCATTCTTTCTGCTCTTTTGTAGCATAACTTTTTTTATCCTTTTTTATTTCAAGAAACAATCCGTGGTACACCCCCCCCCTATTAGTGCCCCCCTCATCTCCTTCTACTCCTCTCTCCATAGGGACACAGATTTGCAAATCAGGAAACCCTTTTACATATCCTGTCGCCTTAGCCTTAACTGCCTGTTTAAAAGATGTTCTAATCCCTCCTAAACTAGCACAATATCGTGCTTTAGGGTAAGCAAACTTAAGATAAGTTACTACGCTTTTTTGTACTTCTTCTTCTTGATTTCTCAATTCTCTTGGGCTTTAATGAATCCTTAAGTTCTCTACGAATGTCCATCATTTTATTATAAACCCTGTGCTCTAATGCGTCTAAATCTATAGATGCCGCCTGTATATCTTCTTGAGCTTCTCTTAACTTAAAGTTAAGATAGACACAATAAGAGATACTAAAAATACATAATATAATTACCATACTAATAATTTGTGTTTCCATATTGTCCTTCAATATATATATTCTTAAATGTAAACTCCACCTCTTTGTTTTTTGTTTTTATCTCTCTCATCATTCTCTCACGCAAATTCTTGTCTGTTTTTATTTTTTCAATATCATTCGTGAGAACAAATGTATCAATTATTTTGTATTTATAGTGTCTTGGAGAGCCTTTCTTTCTATATCCATACTCTATGATAACCCTATAGATAGGGCTAGACACTCCTTTTTTCTTTGTCTGCCTCCAAAACAGTTATTAATCCTTTCCTAGTATAAAGCTTTCGTGCTTTATGACCATACACTCTAGCGTTCTCTTTGCTGTACTCTTTAGGATTATAAACTAACTTAACCTCTCTAACTAAATTTGTTTCAGAATCACGCTTCACTATCCATCTGCAGCTAGAACAATGATTATTTCTTCTCAAATGATTTAAGTAACTCATAATTTATCTTCTATTTGCGATGATACATACATTCCTATAGCAATACCACACCCCAACACTACGACTAAAATTAGTATGCTACTAATCATCTGTTTTATTTTTTTTGCTAAAATAATGTTTTTGTTTTAATCCCATCCTGAATGCCCTGTCAATAGTTTCCGTAGGCAGCCCTCCCTGCTCTATTGAAGCGTCTAAATAATATTTTGATATTGCCATAAAGGTTTGTATATCTACCTTTAGCGACTCTCTTAATGCTTTTAGCTTTTCCTCATAAGGAAGCTTTAAATAATATTCTCTAGTTGTCATAAGTTCTGTTCTTGTTTCCACTTATCCACCCAATATTTTATTTCTTCTCCTTTTCTAATTAACTCTATGTTCTTTGCGTTTAGTTCTTCGTTGATAGCTTTATGCTCTTTTACTGAAACATAAAGAGTTGCTATACATCCAATTAACACGCCTAAACACAAAGATAAGCAAATGCATAGCATCGGTTCAAATAATGATGTGTATTCCATATTAATATTTTTTAAATGTTTTTACTAAAAATTCCTCGCTAATAATCTTAGACACTTTATCGTAAGATTCTTCATCACATAATAATTTTTTGCCTTCTCTTTTGAACATTATTAACTCATCTTTCCATATCCATACACCACCTTCTTTTAAGTTGTTATGAACATTAGCTAACCAAAACTCATTTGCTTTTATCATATATGCTTTCATCATTTTAGGTATTGGTATTTAAGTGTTTCATTTGTTCTTTTGTTGGAATCTTACCTCTTAATTTTTCAGTAAGAGTTTTTGTTCCCGTGCCCGTTCTACTTCTATACCTGAGCCGTTTATCTTGTTGCTCAGGCTCAACTGTTTCATTATCCCAAATTAACTGCCGTTGTGATTTTATCCACTTATAATATGTTTTGACATTAAGGGCAAATAAATCTGTATTCCTTACTCCATCCCTAAACCCATTTTCTATATCAATAAAGGATAGGCTAGGAAAATCCATAAGCAAGTCATCTCTTAATGATTGAGCAAGTAGTGCAATTTCTTCTGCACTTTTACTTTGCCCTAACTCAACAAATGTCTTGCTAATTAAATCAACACACTTAAGGGTTAGTTCTTTTTTATTCTCATCCTTGATATAATTCATCATTTATATTTTTTAATACCTCTGTTGTTTTTCTTGATAGCTCTGCTTGAGTTTCAATAAATTTTCTGTTATTGTGAACCTCTTTAGAAAGTTCTCTTACTGCTTCAGATAATGTTTGTATCTGCTTTTGCATATCACTAATATACTTTAATAGTTCGCTTTCATCTACACGATTAGTTGTGTTTATCGCTTGTAAATGTGCATAAGGTTTTGTTTCTTTATTCATAATTTATTATTTAGTTAGTAATTATTGTTTCTCTACAATATCTCTTGCTTTCTGCCAAGAATCTATTTGTGTTTTGAGTTTATTGTCTTTGCCTTTATAGTTTTTAGAGTTTGATTCCCAACTCCTTACTGCCGCCCTCCAATCTTTCATAGGGTTCTTCCCTACCTTCCACCCATTACTTTCATAGAAGTTAAAGAATTTATCTCCTTCAACTATATTCTCTCTCTCTACGCAGTATCTTAAAACATCTTCAAGTGTTGGCTTCTTAAACCTTTTAGCAATAGGTTTGTCTATCTCTCCTGTGTCTAATGGACTTATACCTTTAATATTATATAAGTCATATTTGTCTATCAGTTTAATAACTGCTTGATGTGGCCTTGAGTTTGCATTTAGTTGTCCATATTGAAAGTCAATAAATTTAGGCACAAACCATTTCTGTCCTTTATCAAAGATTTTAATTTGTTCTGAGAAAAAGCTTATCGCTTCTTTCTCATTGATTTTAATGCCAATCCTTATTGAAGCAACTTCAAAATCTATATCCCATACTCCTGCGTGGTTGCAATCATCTAAGATATACAACCACAACAGTTTGTATTTTGGCGGCAACCTTCTAATGAATCCTTTTTTCCATTTATCCGAATCTGTAAATCTCTTTGCCATATCTATTTATTTTTAGTTTCAAATTCATAAAAGTTTTCATCACAACCTTTACACACATAAGGGTAATCTATTTCCTTTTCTTTTTCTATTTCTAATTTTCTATCACATTTAGGGCAATACTTTTCTACTTTATCCTCGTCTTTTATCTCAAAAGATTTGTTAAAAATTTTTTCCTCTGCGATTTCTTCTGTTGAAAATTTAGAACATTGCACCACAAGTATTGAATATAAATCTTCTAACATTTTCAATTCTCTTTCCTCATACTGCATAATTTCTTGCACTTTCAATTTCTTCTTTTGTGAAATTGAGAGCATAATCATATGTTCCTCTAATTGTTCTTTGTCTTTCTCAACAAGCTGTATTAAGTGGTCTAACATTTCTTTATTGATGTTTAATGTAATTCTGTTATAAATCTCTATTTCTTTCATATCTATTTAGTTTTTAAATATTCATTTACAATAGTTCTATGCTCTACACTATCATCATAACTATCAGAAATATCCTTATAGTCAGTATCAGTTATTCCAAATGATTTATTCCATTCTTTTTCATCTTCATCAAGCTCTAATTGTATTTGATTAGGGTCAGGAACTTCTTTCATTTTCAAAAGAATATCTGATTCGCAGGTAGGACAATATCTACATTCCGTACTTTCGTCTGTAAATTCACTCGGCTCTAATTCCTCACAGCCACAATAGTAGCAACTCTCTACTCCTGTCTGCTCATCATATAATACTTCTTTATCTGTAGTTGAGCCATTATACCCATAATTTCCATACCAATAACCTCTACTTGCTCCCTCAAAATCTCCCCATTTGTTTGAGCCATACCCGTAATTAGCATAGCGTGTTTCAAATTTAAACTCATACTTGTTACATCCTAGTTCCTCCACAATCTTCTCAACCATATCTAAGCAGTTATTAGCATCATCAAATTCTACAATTTCTTCGTCAGAGTGCGGTTCATAATAACCACAACTCATATTAGCCACGCACACGCCAATACCATTTTCAGCTAATTGCCCTACATCTGTAATTGCTCCTGATGTTTCTTTATACCCGTGATGTTTTAGTATAGGTTTTATTCTTTTGCTAAACGCCTTACTAAATAGCTTCCCTGATATAGAATTTACAAAATCAGTATTTCCTCTCCTGTCTGCTTGTAAGCAATATCCCACATCTTTAAGCCAATCCATATCTGCGTTTCTGCTACCTACACATCCCACTTCTTCTGAGTGGAAGAAAACGCATTTAATGTTATCTTCTTTTAATAACATTTCTAATGCTATCCATATACCTACTTTATCATCTCCTCCTACACCAACTTGCTTACCTGTTTCAGCATTGAAAGCAAACAATACTCCGTCATCATCAAATACCCTATAGTATTTATGTATGTCGTGTACGGTGTCTGTGTGTGCAACAATACAAGGATATGTTTCTGATTTTCCTTTTGTTACATATATATTATTGTCTTTTATTACAACCTTTGCTTCAGGAACATTCTCTTGGCAAAATTTGTGTATATAAGCAATCATATCAAATTCATTACCACTTGCGGTTTGAATTGATAATACATCAATTAATAATTTTTTTCTAGTAATTTTTTTATTCATAAGCGTTTTCTTTTAGTTAATAGTTAGTTAGTATAGAATTAAGGAAGGAGCTTCAGTTTACGATTGAACCTGTGTTGCACCCTTTGGAATAAAACCCCTAGTATGTCTAGCATACTATCTCTGATTATTCTCTAGGGATAAGGCTGTGCAATGTTTGCTCACTCCTTGCCTTAAATTCTATACAAAGATACGAAATATATCTGAAACTACCAAATAATTTGGTACTTATTTTCAAATAATTACCAATTTATAATGATTCTAAATTAGAACGGTAAATCCTCGTCATCTTTAACCTTTGGCTTATCTGCCGTTACTTCTTTTGGTGGCTCATAAGTATTTTCATAAGCATAGTGAGTTGCTCCTTTTTCAGAAGGCTCTCTCCGTTCCGCAATAGTAATGTTTGCCCATCCTCTTTTAGCTATTTTTTTTAAATCATCTACCTTGATTGATACATTAAACAATTCTCCATATTGAGTTTCTACTCTTTTAATGCTTGTCGCCATATAATTTTTTTCTGACATAATTTTAAGTTTGGTTTTTAATTAATATTAAATTATCTATTTGATTTTGTATTCTTTTTTTCTTTCTTTCTAAATAAGAGAGTTCATCTAAAAAATAAGTAAGGCTATTTTCATCTATCAAGGATTCTTTTATTGATTCATAATTCTTGTCATATCCTTTGTATATTTCTGAAAATATATCATACTGCTTTATAGAGTGTATTACACTTGCGTGATGAGTGTTGGTTAACTTTCCTATAGCTTGGAAAGGTAAGAAAAATATGTTTCTTAGGAGTGCACAATACAATCTTCTTGCTTCCATAATTTTCCTTTTTCTACTTTTAGAGCACACAGTTTCCCACTCTAGATTGTATATATCACAAATCTCTTTCTTTATCCTTTCGTTTCTCTCCTCTGTGAAGGGTATTGACTTGACATTCATTGTACATAATCTTTTGGAGTGGCTGTATATCCACTCAACGGCTCTACTCCGTCAAAATCATTCTCTCCTTCCACCACAATTATACCATCTTGTAAGTCCACTTCTATAATATCAATAACATCCTTAACATTTATGTTTAGAAATGCTGACAATCTTTGCATTTGATAATACCTTAAATAGTACGGATTATCTAAATACTTTTCAATAGTAGAACCTTTTATGTTTAATATTCTACCAAACTTCTGTTTGGAAATTCCCCTAATTCTTAGGATTGCCTCAAGCTCGTTTCTTGAGGTTTTAATTTTTTCATAATCATTTTTCATTTTAATAGTATTTTGGTTTAACAATCATTTTTTTTAACTTATTTGTAGGCACAAGAAATTTTCTTTGTTTAGTTCCATAAAATAATCTTACTTCGTGAGCCGACAAAATATGCATAATATCATCTTCTACAATCTCTCCAATCATATTATGGCCACTAGAAACAATGTAAGTAAAGGCTTTGCTTTGATGTTTATATATCTCCACCATCAAACATTCCGTTTCTTTGCATTTGTTTGTATTGGTCTTTTGGGTCTGATTTGATTTCATTTTCTTTTAAGTATGGTATCAATTCTTCTGCTTCTATTTCAGTTAGAGTTGATAGTTTATTAAATATTTCTTCTTTTTCTCTTGAATCTAGAGCTGTGTATGGTAAGAGATTCTCAATGTAGCCTATCTGCCAAAGCTCTGCTTCAGTAGGTTGCCCATTAAGAACCTCATCCATCCAATCACTCATTAGTCGGCAAGCTCATCTTGTCCAAACACTCCTTGCTCATAGAATCCTGCAATCTTTAGAACAACTCTACTCATAGCTCTTTTTTCCGCCATAGCAACAGGGAATTTCTTTGCTCCTCCCATTAAGTTGTCATCAGATGCTTCTCCAAAACTCATCATATTTCTAATATCAGTTTCGGCAGGGCCTACCCTCATACTAGCAGTTGCTCTTATCACAACCCATTCCTTTGTCATTGTTACGGGTTCGTAAGCCACCTGTATATTCATACTAGAAACAATCTTATCTATTCCTGTTCTAGTGATAATTACAAATCCTCTTTTATCTTTGTAAACATCTTCTTTAACTAAGCCGTTGGCTAAGAATAATCTTTTTAATGTTTCCTCTTTAGTTTCTTTTACTATTTGGTCTTTTTCCTTCTCGCTTAATATTGCTTTACCAAATTCTTTTTCTTGTACTTTTTTCATTTTTAAATTATTTTTATTAGTAATTAATTGTTCTTGTTCAAATCCTTCTATTATCATTTCTTGCTCATACATTTCTTCATAATCTTGTTCTTGCAGTTTCATTTGCATAAATTCTTCTTTCATTCTTCCCATAATTAGTGAGTTAATTGGTTAATAAATTTATCCCACGCTGCAAAATGCTTCATATCTATATCTTCTTGTACAAAATTATATTTATATTCAACCACACTAGCCATTCTAGGCGTACCATCTTCTTTCTTATAGCGTGTAGGAACATCTAGGGGTATAGACACTATATCGTGTCCTTGCTTCCTTAGAGAGTAAATAATGCCTGATAACCTATAAGCACCATATTCATTAATAGCTTCTTTCTGTGTTAATCTTCTACCCTCTTTTAAGTGTCGTAGAATATCACTCGTTTGTGTTTTCGTCATTTTAAAATAGTTTAGTTAATAGTTAGTTTACACAATAACTCCTTCTGAGAATTATTGATATTATTCATAAAATTCAACTCCATTATCTCCTATCCATAAGTGTTCTGTATCATCAATATCTTTCTGAGCTATACATCCACCTAATAGCAATAATGTAATTATGGTTATTATTATTTTCATTTAGAACAATTATCTCTTGCTTCATCCCAAGCACTTATAGAGTGTTCTCCACAAGCACTACATATATCGTTATCAGGATAATCAGGTTCGTGATAAGTAGCTCCACAACAATTACTTACATTACTCCACTCATCTTCGCATCCACAATCATCATTATCTCCACACATAATACAACGCTGATGATTTTCGCAATACTCATCCATATTCTCTGCTTCTTTATTGCAAAGTTTACATCTTCTGTTTTCTCCACTCCATTCTGTAGGGTCATCATAACTCTGATAAGTCCCTGTTACCCAATCTGCATAATTAAAATTCATAATAATAAGTGTTTTCGTTAATAGTTAGTTAGTTGAAATTCTGTACAAAGATACAACAATTTTTTAAACTACCAAAATATTTTGTAGTTTTTTTTAAAATTTATTCAAAAATATCTAGTTGAAGTTCTTTTTTTATTATGTCTTTATAAACTACAATCATTGAGGGGAAGGGTGCTTCTCCTATTTTTTTACCTTCAAGCTCAAAAGATATCCTTCCTTTAATAAATCTAATTTCTGCTATTTTATAAATATAATTGTGAAAGTATTTAGTGTCGGTTCGTGCAGGTATAAGCATTACAATAACCTTATTATTTTTTGCTTCTTGATAGCATTTTCTAACCCATAACTTTATATCGCTATAAGGAGGATTACAAAAAACACTTTCATTTTCCCACTCTTGTAATAACCCATTGTTTTCTTTTGTATAATAATTATCACATTTAGCATTTTCTAATGAGGCACAAGCATCTAATGTAAAATTAAATTCTTTGTTTAATTGTTTGAATAATTTTAAGGGTGTTGAATACTCATCTGACTTACTAGAAAAAGCAGTTTTTAAAAATTTATTTTCAGTTTTCAATAATTAATCTTTATATTTAACTTTATCCTTATATTTATCTTTAAGAGTATAATATACCCTTTAGATAGTCTTTAGATACCCTTTAAAAATAATGTGTTAATCTTGCTACCTGACCACTTTCTTTGTCGTGAATAAAAGCTTCACAAGCTTTAGGCACACCTGTAAATCCCTTTCTTGAATGCCAACTATCTGCTGACGATGGACTTCTCATATACTCCACACTAACACCTATAAAATCTTTAGCATCTAGCCACTTATGTTTAACCTTATGATGAATATGATGTAAATACCAATACCTATATTTTGTTTCACTCCACATTTTAGGTCTTTCTTGTGCCATTAAAAGAGGAAGTTTATCCATTTTTGCAGCATCTCCGTGTTCTAATCCTATAAGGTTATCTCCATATTTATAATATTTTCTATGTGCCACACTAATATCAAACTTAATATCTTCTGCTTTTCTAAACCAAGATTTTAAAGTGTGTGCCAAATGAAATCCACTCTGGTAATCGTGATTACTCATAGAGTGTAAGACATCTACAGGAGCTATAGTTCTAAGCATCTCTATTATCTTAACATAAAGCATTAATGCTATCTCATAATGCTCCCACCATTTACCATCAGTATCTTGATGAGTTCCTTTAGTTGTAGTATTATATACATTATCTATATGAAGAACATCATTCCCTATACAAAATAAAATTTTATCAACATCAAACCCCTCAGCCTTATTCATCAATCCCTGAACTCCATCCACCACCCTCATCACAGCAGTTTCACAATCATAAGATTCTCCTGTTTCTGTTTCATTAGCATACTTCCCTATATGTATATCTGCGGGATTTATAACTAAAAGATGATTTCCTTTTTCCCTTTTAACAGGCTCATACTCAGGAGAATAACCCTCTATAAAACTATTTATGCTATCAAAGATTTGCTGTTCATCTAACCCATAATCTTCTTTAGTAACTATTGAAAATCTATATTCTCCATTAGCGGATTGCCAATGCTTTACACTTACAATATCTTTTTTATCTATTCCCCTTTCAGAAAGGTGTGTATCTAAAGCAGTATTATTATTTATATTATCTAAAGTTTCTGCTCGGTTTTGATAAATAAGGTTTTCTTCTTCGGGAGTCAATCTTAATCTTCTTCCGTATTTTTTCATAACCCAAAGATATAGAAAAATAACACTTATATATAAAAAAAGTGAGGAGTTATTAACTCCCCACTCTTAACTACTAACTATCCCACTCAGAAAACACTCAAAGAATGGATTGTAAAGATATGTTATTTTTTTGATACATCAGCAATTCCTTGTCCTAAAATAAGAACTAAAATTGCGTGGTAAAGATTTGTAGCGGTTTCCTCATCCACCCCTAGGTATGTTACTATTGCAGGAATAACCACAGCACTAATAGCATACCAAAACTTTTTACTTTTCATCATTGTTAAAATCAACCAATTTTTCATTTTTTTGTTTTTTAAGTTAATAAATTATTAAAATTTATAGGCGATGCCTAAATTAAATTCTCCACTATCATCTGTTTCGGAATCCAAATTTACACTATAATTTGGTTCTACATAGAGATTTTCCCAAAATCTTATTGAATACCCTACACCTGCTCTAGCAGTTTCAAAAGTATCTTCGGTTGGTAAATCTGCTGATAAGTACAAGTTATCACTAACACGATACCTTATAAACATATCATAATCATCTCCACTCTTTCTTACGCCAACCATATAATCATCACTTATGGCATATCCAATACCCATTGTGGCTGTAAGGTTATTTGTTTCCCAACTTTCACTTTCGTTAGGAAAATCTATATTGCTCACTATCGTATATTGTGCTGAAGCACATAACGAAGTTAAAACAACTGCTAACATTAAAACTATTTTTTTCATTTTATTATCTATTTTTAATTATTAATTCTATTCTTTTGCTTAACTGATTCCCTAAAATATATTGCATCAGGTAAGTGTGGGCTATTTTACTTTCTAAAATTTTATCAGGACTCTGTGCCCTATGAGTTCCTGTTAAAATACATCCTCTACTATCGGAAGGGGAATTTCCACGATGGAATAAGATATAACTTCTGTTCTCTACATCTTGTACTAACAAATGAACATAATCCCTTGTAGCACTTTCTCTTGCTAATCGCACCCTACAATCATACCTTCCTTCAGGAATGCAAGATACGCTTTTTTTATTATCTCTCCACGCTAACTCTAGAGTATGTGCAATAAATTCTGCATTACAATAAAGCTTACCAATTACAGATTTATCAGTAAAGGTATCTCTGATTATCAAAAGGTTAGCCCCTGCGACCTTGTCCTCTGTATTTTTTCTTATAGCCATTTTGACCTTTTGAAGCATTTTTACTATGCACACCTTTCCTTTTTTTTTGCCTGTTTTTCGTAAATATAAACGCAGCTTTTCTAGCCATTACTCCCCTTCGCCAACACCACCTTTAGTAACCGCAACATATTCAATATCTATACTATCTTCAGTATTATTAGCCTGACCATTTATTTCCTGAATATCAGCAAAAGTAACCGCTCCTGAAGCTGCTAATCTGTCAATATCAGGGCTCATTAATAAAAATGTTTCTCCTGCTTCTACATTAATATATATATAATTAGAGCCATCATATAGCTCTAATGTTAAGGCTATAGTATTGTCTGTGTTTGTAATTCTAAAATAACTATAGTCATCTACAATCACTTGACCTCTAGCGTCTGCAGTAGATAGCTTAAGGATGGTTGTAAAAGCTGTACCCTCCTCCCCTTTAGATGCAATAGTCATTATCCTTTGGTCAACCTTTCCATTTCCTGTAAAGGATTTTGAAATGGAGTTACCATAAGACACTCCATTTAAAGAAATAGTTTCTGTTATAGAAACTGATAAATCGCTTTGTATTATTGTTCCCGCCATATCTTATTGGTTTTTTATTTTGTAATATTTATAAATTGTGAATAATATTGCCATTGATAATGAAATCAATGTTAATATTTCATTCATATTTGAAAGCGATATTCCAATCCCCGCTGTATTAGCTACCGCCACTTGTATCGTATCATTCATTTGTCCTTTCATTTTTTTAATTTTAATAATTCTCAACTGTATGTCCTATTAAATATACTTTTAACCCTACACCTTCGCTTCCCCCTCCTCCAATAGTATCTATATCTATTGTAATTTGAGCATCATCTGCTAACTCCGCATCTGATATTACCGCAGGGGTAGCAGCAGTAGTTGATGTTTTTTCTGTTGCGTCTATAGTTAGTAAAGTGGACAAAACACTTACACCTTCCTCTAAAATATCTATAGTTATAAGGGCATCTGCAGCAGTAAATAAACTTGCCCTAACCTCTGTTAATCTAAACCCATAAGGCAATCTCATATAATCAGCATTAGCCGTTACAGCACAAGTTGTACTAATAGTGCCATAAGACAACACATAGCATTTTCTAGCTCTCATCCAAACCAAACCACCATCTGTTCCATCTCCACCCGTGCCATTTGATTTACCTAAAAAGCTATTATTCTTTGACCCTTCAAACCCCATAGGATTGTGTCGGTTATTATCTAGTAGATTCTTATGTTCGTTTGCTGCCATATTTTATTTTTTAACAATTTCCGCAATCATTACAATTACAAACAGTATATGTTCCGCAAGACGGACAAGCGTCTGTTCCTGTAACATCATAAATGCTATCGTAGAATATCATCCCGTGATTTTTATAAGTATCACTCATACTCGCAGGTCTATTAGCTTCATAGGTAGGAAACAAACCATCTTGGTCGCTACCCGTTAAATAATCCTCCATATCTTTTGCAAAAATTTCTGCCTTTCTGTAAGTGTCTTGCTTAAAAGCATTATAGTCATCTTCACTTATAACTCTTGAAAACTCATCAAGATTATGAACCACTCCACTAGAAGTAATATTACTCATAATATCATTTATTACTTCAAACCTAACAAACCAAGCTAAACAATCTTCTAAATAATACACCATAAAATCACTATTAGCAGAAGTTAGAGTCCCATTATTATGCTCTAATTTTAACTCTCCATAAAACTCATCCCCTAAGATTGGGCGAATATGTGCCAATTCAGCCAATATAATAGTATTATTAGAAACCAATACAGGGTCAGTATTTTTATTTGTAAATGTTTTGTCAATTACTTCTCCCGCATCTATCAAAGGTATATATTGTCTATAATTTGCCATATCTTATTGTTCTACTGTTATCTCTTTACTTTCATCAACATCTCCATCTCCATCCTCATCTTTTTCAACCACTATAACTTCTCTGTCAGCCACAAACATATCTCCATCTTCTAGCATAGGTAAATCCTCATCAATTAACTCTCTCTGCTCGTTTATAGTCAGCACCTCTCTAATATCTACATCATTCGCATAAGAGATTGGTGGTTCATAATGTATTTTTAAATCCTTAGGGTCGTAACCCATCTCTTGATATAAGATAGTTCTTATTCCATTTAACAATAACTCAGAGGTATCTCTAATTACAGTTGTCATCACTAAATCATAAGCAATTCTAATCTCGCTTCCTGTATTGTTCATTTTTCCTGAACTAACAATACCACTTAAAGATGGTTGCCATCTGTTTGCCGTGATTATGTTTTGGTCAGTTATTTTTTGTAAATCTAACCAACTCCCCTCTTGGTCATCTTTAATTATTTGCACATTTGCAGGAGCAGTATCTCCATTTTTTACTATAAATAATATCTTACCATTATTTCCTTCTCCTACAAACTTCTTCTGTGCTTCTCTTACCATTGTTTGAGCTTCTTCTTCCCCCATATCTCCATTTATCTCTACAATAGCAGAGGGCTGAAACCCATTCATAAATTTAGTATGATTCCACTTTCCTATCTCAAAATCTACACAAATATGCTCTAATGCAGCAACATAATCAGGAAGCCCATAAAAATTAAATGTTGGCTCATAATCCTTGAAATGAATTACAAACTTGTTGTGAGATACTCTAGGGTATATAGGTAGCCTGTGTATTTTTTCTTCTTGATTCCAATACCTACACCAATCAGCATTTATATAAACCTCTTTCTTGGTCTTAGACATTCTAACTGTAGTTGCATCTAAATGATAAATATTTACGCCCCCATCATATATAACACACTCCATATAAGCATTACCAAAAGTATAGTAATCGTCTGCTAATTTTTTAAATACATCTCTTAATGATTCGTGGTCAGCATTTACATCTTCAATAAACTTTTCAAGGTTATCATCAGAACAAACAAATTTTGCTCCACTTGTAAATACTGTTTTTTGTGCTAAAACACTTCTATGAGTAGAAGATTTACGCTTTAACTCTGCTAAGTATTGGGGAAATAAATTATCATCTCCAAACGGAATCCATTTGGTATTGACATTTGTTAAGTTTTTAGGCTCAGAAATTGAAGGGGGAACTGCTAAATTGAACACCCCAAACTCAAAAGTATTATTCTTCTTCGCTGTCTTTCTTACTTGACTTGCCTTTTTTCTTTGACTCTTTAACGGTACTTTCTTCATTATTTGATTTATTGGTTTTATCAGCTTTTTCTACATAGTGAGAGCCATTATCTACCTCCTCATACACCCAAGCCAACTGTTCCTCTGAAGCACTATTCCAATCAACCCGAACACCTTTAAAGAAAGTAGCTGTATTCTCGTACTGTTTTTTTACTTTGTAATTTGCCATAACTAAATATATTTTTAAGTGTGTCAAATCTACAACATTTATATTGTTTTGACAGCCACACATATTAAAAAGATATTAGCAAGGGGTGTTTATAACCCCTCGCTATCATCTAAATCAATTTATGAAGTTGTTGCAGTTACATCTCCAGCAACAACTGTAATTGTTCCTGTATATTCAAGAGGTAATTCAAATTGTCTTGCCGTCAATGTAATTGTTAACCCATTATCATCTGCATACGCAGAGCCTGTACCTCCCTCTATAGTTGTAAGGTTAGCGTATGTTTGGTTTCTATCCCAAGGAGTTGTCCCTTGTGATTGATTTTGATAAACATACGACCATCCTACTACTAACATTGTACCATCGTTCATTTCAACTAGAGCAACGGGACAAGCAGAAGCTAATGCTGTATCTGTCCATCCTGCTAAACTCATTATCTCATTGAATCTTGCCCCATTCATTTGAGGAAGATAGAAAGATAAAGTACACTCATAAGCTGTACTGCCACCCTCTTTAGTTCCTGAAATTGCTAATGAAGCAGTTTCGTTCTTGAACTCAAATCTCGCCCAATCATTCGGAGATGTTGTTATGCCCGTCATAGTATGAGTTGCGTTTGATGTTGTAGGTGCAACTGTAGCAATGTTATCTAAATCTGTAAGTAGAATTTGTCTAATTCCCCCGACAGCATTAAGATTGCCACAATCTACCTGTAATCCTGTATCTATTGCCATTTTATTTTATTTTTAAAGTTAATTATTAATTTATACACCTACTGATAACATTCCGCCGTGTACTAGAGAGTTCCAACCATATTGGAAGCCCATAGTAAAGTAAGCTCTAATATGCATATCATCTCCAACTTCGTCATAAAACATTTTTAATTGAGTATCAGGACTTGAAACATCTGTACCAATGATTAAGTTACTCTTAGCTGCATAAATACATCCTTGAGTAAAATCTTTAACATCGGTTAACCCCGTAAATAATGCAGGGTGGTTTGCACCTGCTAATGCAGTAAATGAAGTGTCCCACTCATACATCGGTACAATCTCAATACCTCTAAAGTGTACTCTTGGATAATTTACTCCTGTTTGAGCTTCGCTATGACTATAATCAACTGCACCCGCTTGTCCTACTGTTACTAATTGACCATACCAAGCATTATAAATATTTGGTGTTACAAACATTTTCTTTAGATTAGCAGGTGTTTGTGCTAATTCCGCAGGTGCGGTATCAAATACTTCTGTTAATAAAGCCTCTGCATCTGTCCCTGTAATTGACGCTCCTACTGCAATTAAGTTAGCTGCTGCTGTTGTTGTTGCAGGAAGCTCAGGTAAACAAGCAGTTGGGAAAGCCCCGTCTGCTGACATTGATACCCATAAGCCATCTCCCATTGAACCAAAAGAACAAGTTGATGCTGCTGCATTTAAAGATAAATTCCCTGCCCACATATTTCTTACTGAATCGTGTTGGATGCCTTGCTGAGTTCTTTGCATAATTACTCTTGCTAATTCAGTACCATTTAAATCTGGCATACCAATACCATTTTTATATGATTCTCTAATTACTTCTTCTTTGAACTCATCCCAACATTGTTTTTCTTTTACAGATACATTTTGTACTTCTAAAACTTTTTGAGTAATATCAAAATCATTTGTGTATGAACCTGTACAAGTGTTATCTCCACAGCCTGAATTTAGTGCTGTGATGTCTGTTAATTTTTCTGCCATTAATATGTTTTGCTTGTACTTAACATTAGGATAAACCGTGTAGTTTCTCATAATATCATCTGAAGTAAACATTGGCTCTAATAAAATACCAGAAGCATAAGTACCTGTGTATGCTACTCCAATATTATTATTTGCTATATCATTTGCTGCCATTTTTTTTGTTTTTTTAAGTTATTAATTATTTTATAAGTGCTGCAAGTTCATTGAAAAATTTACTATTTGCATCTTCTGCTTTGTTGCTTACCACACTTGGGTCGCCCTCAGTTTTAACTTCAGTACCACCTGCTTCTGCTTTACTTAATAAAGCTGTTAATCTACCTACTTCCTCAGTTAGAGTTTCTTTCTCTCCTTCTAAATCAGTAATAGATTCGTTAAGTTCGGTAACCTTTGCTTCAAAACTTGTAAGCTTCTCAGAAACTTCCATCTCATCCGCAATAGTAACCTGTACTTCTTCAACCTTATCATCAACAACATTATCACTTTTAACTCTTGCAATAATATCCTCAACTTTAGAGTTGAACCAATTTTTTAATTCTTCCGTCATTGTTTTACTTTTTAGGTTAATATTTAGTTTGTTTTGTATTTCTTTATTCGTAATATTTTTGAATTTAGAAATATCATATTTAGCCGCCACTTTAATAGCGTCTGAGATAGAATCAACAAAACCTAACTCAAAAGCCTCATCAGCATTTAACCAAGTTTCTTCATCCATCATTTCTTTAATTTTACCAAAAGGTAAATTCGTTTTTTTAGTATAAATATCAGCAATTTCATTACTAATCTTATCTAGAACTGCTGCGGTTTTTCTCATCTCTTTTGCTTCTCCCATCGCCCCTCCAAATGCGTTATGTATCATAAAAAGAGAATTTTCAGCCATTATTACCTCATCTGCTGCTAAAGCAATTACACTACCCATACTTGCTGCTATACCTTCAATATAAACAGTAGTTTTTGCTTTTCTTTTCTTTATTACATTGTAAATTGCCATACCTTCAAACACATCTCCTCCCACACAATTAAGATGTAAATTCATCGGTTGGCCTTTGTGAGCTTTTATTTCTTCAATAAAAGATTGTGCGTTTATCCCGAAAGTTCCTACTTCGTCAAATATATAAACATCTACAACCTTAGAAGATTCAGCTTTGATTTCAAACCAATTTCTATCCATAGGGTGCAAAAATATTTTTTACTTATGAGAATCTTACGCAGTTTTTGGAAAAAACTTTAGAAAGTTATATTCATTGTAGCCATATCTTTTTTTCGTTCCTTATAAACTACACTTTGTGCTTGTCTTTCTGAGATGTCATACTTAATAGATAAATCCATAAAAGTATGAGTTCTGTTACCTTCATTGAATTTTAATAAGCAATCAAAGTCGTATATTATCATATAATTTCTTAACCTCTTTGGTTCAACTATACCTTTTTCTATTAAGTGCCTTAACATATCCTGAATAGTAGGTTCGTGCCATCTCTTTAGAATTTCTGCTTCTGCGATTTCTAGATACTCCGCAACCACTTCTTTTTTATTTTGTCTTGCCATATTTTTTATATTGAAGGCCCTGCATCAGGAGATAATGCTCCTGTTCTTGTTTTAATTTTTTTGTTTTCTTGTTCATCTATCATCTCTACCATTTTTTCAAAAAACTTTACAACACTATCTCTACACCCTTTACAACTCATACTCTGCTTTACTTTAGGAAATAATTTTTTCCATTTAGCAAACATAAAGCTTAATGCTCCCGCATCATACTTGCCATTTTTTATTTTTTTCTTATTGTAAGCTACGGCATCTTTGATTTCTTGTATTTCTTCCTTAGACATTTGTTCTATAGCTTTTAATATACTCATAGTTTATGATTTAATTATTCCTTCCATTTATCTAATGGGCACTCTCCTAAAAATTCTTTAGTAAGAGTTGTCTTGGCATCTAGAAAACATTTACACTTTCCGCACCTTGCTCCCCAAGTGAATTTAGGATTTTTAAGCATTAGGAAATTTCTGTAAAAATCGCACTTTTTACAGGTATCTAACCTTTCTTGTTTTATTTTTTTACTAACAAACATTTGTTAATTTAATAGACCATAGAGTAAAACCAATAGTAAAATTACTAAATAAGTTATATATATCTTCCATTCTTCTTTCATTATTCTTTCATTAAATTGTGGCAGCAGCCTCTATTACATTTACTTTTCTCTGTGTCTTTGTTATATCTGACTCTACAACTACTACTTTTTGAGTTGTCCCTTGGCTACTATTTAACGCACTAAAAGAAGCGGTTGCAAAAGAAGGCATATTTAATAATCCTCCATCAGCAAATTTAACCCCACCTCCCGCTGCGTTCATAGCAGATAGTTGGTCTTTAAACATAGCTGTACTTCTTTTATTTATTACAGCCTCTCCTGCTTCTAACTCCATTACCCTACCTCCTACGCCAAACTTCTCTCCTCCTTGGGCGTGTGATTTTCCTCTAACCATACCCCCCTTAGCGAATGTAGTGGCCTCTCCTTGTGTTTCCAATTTAGCGTCAGAACCACCCGCAATACCACCACCACTAAACATATCCATAATTTTTTTAACTAAAAATATAGTTGCTGCAAATGCTACAAGGTTTAAAGGAAAAGGTAAAGACATTCCTGCTGTTAAGATTGCACTTGTAGCTTTAAAAGGAATTGAAATTATATCTACAGCGGTTTTCCCTATAGTCGCTAGTGTTCCTGTCAAAGTTGCTCCCGTATTAGCTATATCAGAACCTGTTTGTATATTGGTAGTCGTAGCGTCTGCTGTATTAAGGGCAATTTCAGTTGTTTGAGCCGCATTTTTCTGTATGATTCCTAATGTCTGTAAGTGGGTTTGTAATGTCATAGCGGCATCTGCTATCGCTGCTGCTTCTGAAAGATATATCCCTGCCTCTTTAATTGCATTATACTCCTCATTATCTCCTGCTAAAGTTTGTAAAGCACCACCCACACCTCCAATAGCACTAACCTGCTCTCTTGCCATTCTCATTTGTTGGTCGTGGATTCTCTGACTAGAAGCCAAGATAGCTGCATTATTACCTAATATTTCTCTTTTATAATCTGCGTGTAATTTTCCTTTTGCGGTTAAATAATTTAATTCTAAATTTAATAGTAGCCGATTACCTTCTTCCGTTACTTGTCCCTCTATACTATTTTGAGATATTGTTATCTGAACCTGTTTATCGTATTCTTCTTTTTTAGCTGCCAATAAATCAGCAAAAGCTTTATCTTGCATTTGCAACTGAAGGTCGGCTATTCGGGCAGCTAATTGTACTTTTCTATCCTCATTAGTTGCCTTGTCATTATATTCTCCCTGTAATATCTCTAATTTCTTCTCCCGCATTTGCTTATCAAACTCCACATCTGATATACCATTAGCTACTCTTTGCTTCTTAATAGTAGTTAAAGCTTCGGTCATATCCTTTGCCCAATTTGTTACATCTGCTCCTCCCCCTTTAAACTTTTTTCTGGCATTATCTAATTTCTCAATCAGTTTTCCAATCCCTCCTGAAAGGTCGTCAAAAGCATCAGTAGCTACCTGTATATCAGTATCGGTATTTGCTAGTATTTCATACAACTCCTCTACAGATTCAAACTCTGTGTCTGACAGAAGGTCTAGTATTTTAAAGGTTTCCATAAGAACCTTATTGTTGTTATCTATAGTGGATTGGTCAGGGTATAATCCGGTGCTCATCTCTTTTGCAAGACCTTGTAAATGTCCTGTCGTTTCCTCAACAGTTAATCCTAGCTCATTCGCAATCTTATGTAGCATTACAGTTGCGTTTGCATTTTTTTGAACTATCTTTTCTATTTCAGTTTCATACCCTTTAACCAATGCTTTCTGAGTCATTGACTCTATTAGCTTATTTGTAGCTATTCTAACATCATCAATAGAACTAGCCTCAGTTATCATCGCTTGGTCATTATTTTTTAATTCCGCATTTAGAGTTCTCATATGGAGAGCAGCCTGACCCTTATAAGTATTATAAAGTTTTTGATTTTTAGCATTATTCACAAGAAGTTTGCCCTCAGAATCAGTTAGCTTATTCATTCTTTCCTTAATTTTTACAAGTTGCTCACTACTTGTTTTGAGTCCTTCTATTGGCTTAATAGAATCAAAATATCCTTTTGTAACTCTTTCTGTAACATCTAAAACATCCTCAGTTTCTTCTTTAGTTTTGGTTAAGAGTGGTATTAGTTCTGACAATCCAACTAGAATCAATCCAATTCCCGTAGCACTCATAGCACTTTTAGCCGCAACCCTTAAAGCCGTAAAAGCTGTTGTTAAAGAAACAGTAGCCGCTGTGGTTTTTATCATAGCCCAACGAAGTATCACTTGGGTTTTAGCATAAGTCGCTGTAATTGTATTTGCTGCTATTACTCCTAACTTATACAGCCCAATCCATTTTACAAGCTTAGTTATTACTTTAATTGATTTTACAATCGTAGTGCTATTTTCAGCTAATGTATTGAAGAATTTTGCAGCGTTTTCTACCGCCCCTTGTAGGCTTTGTGAAAACCCCTCCACTACAGAAATAGAAAGTCCTTGTAGTGCTGATGTAAATTTTAAGAATGCCCCTTGAAGCGTGTCCCCCACAATTTCAGCCATTCTTGCCCCCTCTCCATTTGCATCTCTTAATGAATCTCGTAATGCTAAAGTGCTATCTGCCGTTGTAATCATTTGCTCAAAGGCAGCAGCTTGTCTTAAATCAACCACCTCCATAATATCAGCCATACTTCCTCCCTCAGCAACAAACTTTTGCATAGCAGGAACTAAATCATCCAAAGAGTGAATCGTTCTTCCAAACCTCATAGATAATTCTGATGTAGGGTCTTGCATTTTAAGTAAGATATTTCTTAAAGATGTCCCTGCAATAGAAGCTTCAATACCTGAATCAGTAAGTTTAGACATTATTGCTGCAGTATCTTCAATAGAGAACCCTGCTGCTTTTGCAATTGGAGCAACCTTCGTCATAGATGTTTGCCATTTCTCAATATTCATAGCGGAACTACTAAACGAAACAGCCATAACATCAACCACTCTTTGCGTTTCACTTGCGTCTAACCCAAACCCTCTAACTGCTGCACCTGCAACTGTTGCAGCTCTTGCTAAATCACTACCTGTTGCCGTTGCTAAATCAAGTGTTGGTTGTACTGCGTCTTGTATTTCTTGAGCAGTAAATCCTAATTTAGAGAAATTTAACATTAACTCTCCAACTTGTGCCGCTGTAAAGAAAGTGGTTCTACCTAATTCTTGTGCTGTTTCTGTTAGTGCTGCAAATTCTTGTTCAGTTGCTCCTGAAACAGCATTTACTTTAGCCATTACAAATTCAAACTCAGAAAAAGTTGAAACAACGCTACTTACAATTCTATTGACAGCTCTAAACGCCCCCACAACAATACCAATAGCAGCAGCCCCTTTAATAAACTGCTTTGCCATACTATTATTAGATTTTGTTGCCTTTTTTGTAGCCGTAGTTCCTGTCCTTAACTCCTTGTTTAAATCTCTAAGCTTTTTAGATTTATTTCCAATAGCTTTAGCATTTATATCATATTGTTTGGCAGCATTTTTACCTGCTGAAGTGCCTTTTTTCGTTTCTCCCTCAATAAGCTTTTGCTGTTTCCTTAACTTCTTTAATTCCTCCTTAAGTTTAGTTACTTGTTTAAGATTCTTTATCTCTATTTCGTATGCTATTTTTTCTGCCATATTGTTATGTTTTAACTAATTGCCACTCGTATTGGTTTCTCCTTTTTTTTATATCCTATAAACTCTTTAATCTGTTTGTTTAAATCTTTTTCTATTCTTTTTTTTGCTCCACTTTTTTTTATCTCATCAACCACTATATTAATGAAAAAATATCTTCTTGGTGCAACCTTGTCCCCTCCTGATGTTAAATATTTTTTTTCTAATCTTTTCTTAACTATATTTACAAAATTATTTAGAGAATCCAAGCTAGTAAATCTAATCTCTCCTCTACTTTGTTTTGCTAATGCCCAAGTTGCTATTGCTTGATAAGAAGCATTTACTCCTCCTGCTTTTCCATCATTAACTGTCCACATATAATCTGCGTTATTCATTACAGACATAACAATGCTATCTCCTCTTTTCCCTACCTTAACATAAAAGCCATCATATAATCTATCTGAAGCTCTATGCTTTTGGAAGGTTAGTTCATCTTTTAATAATTTAATACCTATCTTACCTTCTTTCGCTAACCTACCTTCTATTATTTTAAATACACTCATAATTTTAATAGCCTTCTGTTCCTGCAGGTGGGCGAACTATATTTGCCCTGTCAGGAGTGTTAATAGTTTCATTATATCTATTAAACTTATCTCTAGATATAGACGGAAGCAGTATTTCCTCTGTTGTTATTGTTTCGCTTGATATTGTTTCAAAAGTCATATCAAAATTAGCGTTAATATTACAACACGCCCTTTCAGCCCCTTCTTCTTTCCATCTTATACTTGTTACAATCCCCTCCTCTATATCTATAGTATTAGTATTATCTCCTACTCTCGAATCTGTATCTCCATCAATTTTTATACAATAAGTGTTCGGTTGTCCTGCTAAAGTTGTAAATTCTTGTTGAAACAATAAGGTAGCAGTTGTAGTTGCTGTTCCATTATCTGTAGTTGGTTTTTTCCATATACTAAGAACTACACTCCATCCCTCTCCCTCTCCTTCACAGCCTGAACATCCTGCCGTGTTTAGCCATCCAATAACATTTTTAAGATAACATTGAGCAGGAGCAACCATTTGCCCTGCTCTAGCAACCATATTATTAGCGTAGTTTCCCCCATCCTCCATTAGAATCCCCGTACTTGTTGAAAATTGCGACCTGTGATTATAGTTTGATATATAATCTATATTAGCTGATGCTGTACTCCCAAGACGAACCTCCACATTTTTGGAAATCCACATTTTAGCTTCAGTAGCTAAAGGAAAAGCATTGTATGTTTCCAACCCCTCCATTAGACGCACACCGCTATCTAACACTACTTTACCTGTTATGTTTTTTGATATTCCCATAATTACATAGGTTGTGGCCCTACAGGTGCCGGTGCCCATCCGCCATCATCCCACGAACCTCCTGCAACAGTACCGGTGCTAATCATTTGAGGAGCTTGAGGTATTCCTGCTCCTTTTTCAGGGGTATATTGATGCAGCTCTACTTGAGTTGATGTATCAAAATGAGGTTGATAATCTATAATCTTTATTAACTTATAATATATACCATCTATATAGATAGGTTTAGAAAAATCTAAATTAAGAATATCAGATACTCTTAAATCTATATAAGCCGTTCTTAATTTCGGTTGGTCAATAAGATTGTCTATCATTACTTTATAATACCTATGATATAACCCTACTCCTGTTCCTATAGGGCCATAACTTTGACCTCCTATCCCTCCATTTAAATTGCCATCAAATTCATAATCTTGACAGGTATAATTCCCATACGATAATCCAAACTGATTAGTAAAGTTAAACCTATCAATAAAAGTACATTGAGGGACAAAAGCGTGTGCCCAATTATAACCAAAGGGTAAATAAGGGGGATTCCCTCCATACCAAGGGGCAGGGGGAAAAAAGCCGGGAGTTTGAGTAATTGTAGTGTCTGCCCAACCTACCCAAGCACTATAAAAGTTTTTAGTGTCCATATCCTCCCAATATTGCCCTTTCCAATTTCTACCCGTATTATAATTTACATAATTACCATCCATATCGGTAAGATTTTGAATACCATAATCTTTTTTATCGTACATTAATAACCTAGGAGCAAAATCATATCCTTTTTCTACAGTTCCTCCTATCGTATTCCATAAGGCTGCAGAATAAAAATTATTTCCCCCTGTGGTTATTCCTCCTGTGTTGAATTTCATAACATCATAAGTCCCTGCAAAGAAAGGATTTTCAAAAATTGTATCTCCCACAGGGTAAGCAGAATTTAGATTCTCTATATAAGGCTCATAATCTTGCACTCCTTGAAAATGCGATATCCCAAGGGCTTTTACCATTTCATCTGAATCATCTGATTTATATTTAAAGATAAGCCTTCTTGTAAAATTAGAATCTATCCAAGCATCTGTAATTTCTTTACTTCTGTCTAACTTTGCTGTCCAATCAATAGCTTCACGGATTGGTTTATAAAACTCGCTAAAAGGCTCTATATAAACCGTCTTAGTTTTTTCGTCAGTTTGAAATTGAAGATTAAAAGCGTGGGCTATCCCCTTAACAAAATCTAGTTGTTGATGGTCAGCAGGAATAATATTTGCTAAATCATAAGTTTGAGCATACTCAAGCCTACTTGGATTAAGCAAGGTTACATTTATTTTTCCATTACTTGAACTAACTCCACCTGCTACACCATCAAATTCAGTTCCATATATTCTCCAAGTACAATTACTAAGAGTAGTAGTTGCCCCCGAACTAACACCATCTCCTATCATTTTCCAATCTACTCTTATAAATATTCTTAACTTATCTCCTTTATTAAAATACCCTTCAAATGAAGAATCATTCATAGGCATAACATATTTTAGGTTACTATATCCCACATTCTTTACTAGAGCATTTTGCGATGATATTGAGCCGGTATCTACTATAACCGTGTCCCAAGTTGCTTTCCCTATAGTTTGAACTTGCCATCCAATTCCGGGCCCAAATCTAATCCGTGTGTTAGGGCCTCCTGAACCTGACCAAGTAGCCCCCGTAAAACCCCAAGTAAAATTTTTCAGCTCAAGTTTATAATACCCTGCCTCCCCTATAGTAATCCAAGAGAAAGTTCCTCCGTGAGTTATAGTAGTGTCATTAGCTAGGGTAGTTTGGAATCTAGAGGCAGAACTCAATATTGTAGGACTATTATACTCAAAATATCCGAATATCTCAAGAGGAGAAGGGAGAGGATTAGGCCAAGCCTGTGTAACAATAGATTGGCCGGGTTTTTCGTAACTAATATTTGTAGAATTTAAAGTGGCTGCACTATTATAATCATTGGTGCAACTGTAAAGTATATACCTCTCATCAGGATTCTGATAATTTGCGTTAGGAGTGGCATATAGTAATTTTTTAAAGTCAAGTGATTCAATAAATTGCGACTCAATCCTATACCCTATATTCTTAAATATTGCTTTATACAGGGTATATACCCATAGCATTGGCCTCCAATCTACCACAGGGAGAGGAGTAGTGTCTAATAGATGAGAGGCATCATAAAAATAACAAGCTGTTTCAGATGTTGGAGTAGTTGGGGAATAAACCTCCCAATATTCTCTTAATAATTGCATACTTTTATCTGCCCATAACCCCCCTGTTTCATTAGTAGGGCCGTAAGTTGCAAAAGGATATACAAGTGGAGATGTATTTTCAGAAGTAGTCCCATCATATTCAGTTACCTCTGCTGCATTATCCTGAGCCCAAGTAGCTATTATTTCTCTAGCACAGACCTTCAATCCTGTAGAGTTGGGAAACTCTATTTCATTTAACTTTTTATTTTCTAATAATGTGCTCCACCCTAAATTATCTCCAAAAAATACGCAGGAGTACGCAACTGCTTTATTTTTTATTCTTATCACATCTTGCACTTTAAATAATCCCTCTACAGCAAAGACACCCCCTGCAGAAATACGACAAGGAGTTTGAAATCTTAATCCTGCATCGTTATGGGTTGAATTTGTAATATTCATATTTTTAAGCACCTTATTATTATTGGCTGTAGCGGGAATCTGAAAGGTTTTGCTATATGCTCCTGCTCTAGCCTCAATATTAGTCGCAGAATTTATAGCATAATTTAATGATAAGGGGGAATCTTCAGGATTAGCCCCGTCTAATCTTCCCACTATTAAGCTTTGGTTCATATCCATCCTGCTTAGCTTTAAATAATCTATAATAATTGCAGAGCAATTTTCCATATGCATTGTGAATCTTACCTTACTAATATTATTTGCTTGTCGCCATACAGCGTGTGTGGTGTGCCAACCCCCTCCACTCGTTGTTCCGGTAGAATTGTTAGGGCGACCACCACCATAACCCACATTAGGATTACCTTGGAATCCAAAGCCTTGCTGAGGTACATTTGAAGGGTCGCATAGAATTATATTAGCTCCCGGCACACTACTACCATCAGCCATCATCCCGTGAGCCGTTACAGCAAGAGAGCCACACCTATTATACTCCTTAAATTTAACCTCAAGAGTATATGCTACACCGGGCCCTAATGTCATAACTTGACTAAATTTACTAGCGTGTGTCCCCACTACTTTTTCTATCTGTCCTGCACTATTCCAAGTCCAACTTCTTACTCCTGAACCCGTCTGATAAGCAAAATCCCAATCTGTAGCATAATTTGAGGGGTCAAGAGGACTACTCCCTGAAGCCCCTGAAGTAAAGTTATTATTTGCTAATAATTCAGCAGATGGTACAGCAGTATCAATACTATGCACTCCTCCTAACTGCCTATCCCCAAGTAATTCAATAGATATTTCCTTTTTCATATTAGTTCCTTTGAGTTATAACTTGATGACCATAAGTATATTCAAAAGTTATAGTAGTATATCCTGTCGTTTCATCTACAGTATTAACCTCCTCATTAGTTATGATAACAGGAGTGTAAACAGAATTTGTAGGAGTTCTCCCATCCATATTTGCCCCTCTCGTTATATTAGAAACACTAGACATCATTATTTTATTAAAATATGGTTGTTCAGGCCCCGAAAACATTGTGTCAGTTTCTATCCACACATTCGGGGATAGAGCTAGTTGTTTAAGCCATTCGGCTTTTTGAGGATATAACGGTAATGTTGTTGCTGTTCCCATTCTATCAGCATCTACTCCTACAACCTCTCTACCTCCTTTGTGATTATCTCCTCCTTTCATAGTATCAGAAAAGTATGGACTAGAAGGCCCTGCTGATGCAGAATTTGCAGCAGGATATGGAGGTATGCCACTTGTAGTCCCTGGAATCATAGCAGTTGCAGGATTTTTACCCCACCCTACATTCCACCTATTTCCCTCGTTCCTTAGTATAGTTTCTTTATTTACTAAATATGTTTTAGTTTGAGGGCCTTTTACTGTATAGCTATCTATTCCTCCTGCAGCGTTGAGCCAATGAAATCTAATAAAAGCTCTTGGTGTTTGACCCCAATAAAGCCCTTTACATCTAATCTTTTTTAAGTTAGTACCATAATCACTCCTTAGCTCAGTATAATATATCCCACCATACATACAGCTAGAGGCATCAGTTGTTCCTCCTGCTTCTGCTTGTATTTCCATTTTACTTCTATCTACTCTATACCATCTAAACTCTGTCATTGTACCTTTGACAACTCCTTGCCCTGCTCCTTGCTCAGTAGATTTTATAGACATCCCTATTCTGTAATATTCTACATCATCATTTATAAATAAAGCAGATTGGTCGCTAGCTGTTCCATTAGAAATCACTTCTCTAGTCCAAGTTGTCCCACCATACTCCCAAGTATGCTGAACAGTAGAATCAGGATGTATTATATTAGCATTTATAAAGCCAACAGAAATGTTTTGAGCAACCACTCTCCTTGTACTTCTAGGGTAAGCATCAGTTATATTCATAGCAGTACCACCTCCTCCTGTAGCATCTACAGCTATAGGAAGTTTTAGAGGTAAATTATTAGTCCAATCAAATAACCTTGCTTTTCTCTCTCCATTAGTGTCATTTACGATAGCCCAATTTTTATCATAACAAGTAACTTCTAAGTAAGCATCTTTTGTTAAATCAGAAGCGTTATTAGAGTCATACGCCCTGCCTTCAGGATTATTCCCTGCTTGATACCAAATACCAATATTGTTTATATCTGATTGATACCATTGTAATATTTCTGTTTGTTCACAAGGCCTCATATCTTTTATCATTACCTTCCTTCCGTGAGTCGTGCTAGAGGTATAAGTATAATTAGGTGTCCAACTTTGCATAATTCTTGCATATTGTGCACTTGTCCCCCACCCTCTATGACCAAAAGTATATGGAGTGGCATTAATATCAGATTTATTACTATCCCATTGTGGAGCAGTATTTAACACTATGATAGAGCTGTAGCTTGACTTAAAAGAACCTGATGCTGTTGCTTCTTGTATTATACTATCTGCATCTAAAATTTCTGTCCTTGCTCTTACCCTAACCCAAGTATAAGTTCCATTTGTAGATTGCACCCAAGTATTTTGCCATATAGGAACAGACACATTAGCTTGTCTTACCTTGCCTCCATTTAATCCTCCCCATTGCCATTGTGCCCAAGTCCCTTTACCAAGAGGGACTAAAGAATAACTAAGCTCATCTCTAATAATCTCACTTATATCTACTGTGAACCTATGGTCTGTAGCAACTGAAGTTCCTTGACCCCCTGTTACGGGAGGGCCTGCCTCTATATTCCTTATATCCCTAGATTTACGAACTGTAGTAAGCAAGTGCCAATCTGTAGTATAAGAAGAACCTGCATCCCTATCGTTGCTTATGTAAATATCAAAAAGAACATTTACTACATCTCCTGTTCCTGTTAATGGTGTTCCACTATAATTAGCCGCTTGAGGCTCATCAGCTTCAGTAATTCCTGAAGATTCCCACCTTACAGTATATTCTATAGGAGAGTTTGCACTTTGTATCATAGAACTATAATAAGGGTATTGCCTTACATAAGAGGGAGTCCCTGCCCCTGCATAAGGCTCGTAACTAAATGTTATTGTTCCGTTTATTCCTACTGCCATATCTTAATATATTTTATATTTACTATTTAAATAATTTTTTACTTTTGCTATCTCAAAAGAGTTTAATGCTCTATTGTAAATCACAACCTCTTGTATGTTCCCTCCCAAATAACCAAGTGCAGCTCCGTGCCCAAAAGTAAGAGAAGTCGCATTGAAAGTTGTTGCAGGATTGTAATTTGCCATTGTACCTTCCATACTTGTACTATCATTATATTGTAAGAATAGATTAGATGTAGCCGAATCCACTTGCATTGTTGCTATATGATATTGTGATGTGTCCCCATCCCATACAAATCTTGCGTTCCACTCCCCACTTGCTTGGTTGCTATCAGCAACTTGACAATATAATCTTTCTGATGAGCTACCTAAATGCAGTTTAATATTTCCAAACTCGTACCCTATATAAGTTGCCTTCTCTGAATTTGGAACAAAAGCCCTAATATCTGAAGAAGCCATATTTAAGAGTGTCCCATCATTACTATTTGTACTCGCATCAGGAATTGTTGGAAAGGTAGCTCCATCTCCCATTCTCCACCAACCAAGTAAATTAGCTGATGGTGTTGAGGTTAAAAGGTCTGTAGGGTCGCCTAAGTTATATAGCTCAGTAATATTTGCTTGTGAGAGTTCTGAATCAAAAATACTTGTTTCGTCTAACTCTCCATAATAAGAGTTTCCATTCCCATTCCCTAAATCTAAAGGAGCTGTTGTTAATTGCATCCCATTGTAAGTCCCTGATGTACTTTGATGGTCTTGACTTTCCACTCCATCTATATAAATTTTCATTCCTGCGTGGGTATGACTACCATCATAAGTCGCTACATAATGTTGCCATTGTCCTTTTTTTGCAGCAGCACTAGTTGTTACCCTGCTCAACATATATCCACCTGCAACATTGTCCCATATCCTAAAAATAATATATCCCGAACCATATTCAGGATAAAAAGAATACTCATACTCCCCTACTTCGTTTTTATCCACAAATCCACGCCAAGGTTGTGTAGGGTCTATATTTGCCCAACAAGAAATAGTAAAAGGTTGGTCATCATTAGCTCCATCTGTAAATGAATATAATTGACCACCTGCTCCACCTGCAGGATTCCCTATCTCACACACATCATTACCTGCTGTAAAGTGTGTTGAATAAGTGTTTGCAAAAGCAGGAGTAACGGGATTGGCTTGAGCCACAGTAAATATTGTAACATCTGTACCTATAGGGCTATTTGTGTCTGTCCTTATATAATCTGTAGTTCCATCAAATTCAATCCTTGTTTTATCACTTGCCCCGTCATAAGTATATCTTTTAGGCTGAGTATCTGAAGTAGGAGATGCAGTATTATTCCCGTTGCCCGATTGGTCTGCCCAAGCAGAAACTTTTTTTGTAGGAGTGCTGTAAGTAGTACCGCTATCTGCTCTTAACCATATTGCTAAGTTAGCAATTTGATTAGGGGAGGTAGATTGAGGTCTAAAACACATACTCATAACCCTCCAAGTAAAAGTTAGCTTTAATTGAAGTAGTTGGTCATTAGCAACCTCTTTATTTCTCTCTATCATTACACTTTCATCCTCTAAAAAAGCAGTTATAGGGGCTGTGTCTTGATAATACTTTAAGAAATCATCTAACCATTCAGTTGCTAAATCTTGTAGGTTCTCCCATCTTTGGTCTATCTCCTCATTTGCTTGTGCTGTTCTATTGTATAAATCTGAAAAATAAATCTCAAAAGTATATTCCTCCCACCCATTATTTAATCCTACTTCTGGAAATACTGATATTGGAGGGGTAATTAGTAACGAAGGGTATTGAGTGTTATGATTATCGTTAAATTCCTCTGTAAATCCAAAGAACTTATCTCCATAAGTCCATTTATCCTTCATTACTCCAACTATATCTGTTAATTTTATTGTAGCCATATTATTTTGTTTCTACCTTATTCGGTGTTGATATTTTTTCTGTAACCTTTGATTCATACTCATTTTTTGCGGATATCCAACTTAAATAGGTTAAAACTTTATATAAATTAGAATTTTTTACACTATCTACACTATTCATCCCCTCCTGATTAAAAATCCCTTTTTCAGCTAAAACATACAAACTATTTAACCACCCAAAAGGTTTAATATAAATATTAAACAACCCTTTTGTTTTTACAGCCATCATTGACTCACGCTTTTCTCCAAATATGTATTTGAATGTTTCAGCAAGCTTCCGTTGCGATTGGTCAAAAAAAAAGCGAACTCAAATACGATATCCATTGTTAATTTCTTGAATTTTTCAGCTTTCTCGTCTATTTTATCCTCGTCATATTCTTCCCCTGCTTTTCTACATAATATTGCCATTTGTTCAGGCAACACATCATACCTCCCCCCTCTCATTGAATCAATATACATATCTAATTGAGTAGCCTCAATAAAATCCCCGTAAGTGTTTTTTCTTAAAAATTCTGAAGGAAAATGGTAGGTTTCTCCTTCAAATTCAAAAGAGCTCATCCCTTTAGGTTCATATTCTTCTGTTAGTATTCCGATAGTGTTTATAACCATAGCAACCTGCTGCATATCAACATATTTCATATCTTCCCTATCTAATCCTGATAAATAGCAAAAAATATCTCTATTTAAGTGTAGTTCATTGAGGAAGGTAACTTGTTCTGTTAATTTTTCCATTTCATCCACTTCTATTCCCTCCATCTTAAATCTATCATCTAAAGAGTTTTCTTTTAACTTAGAAGTATCTTGATGTTTTTTTATAATATAAGCTAACTCTCCCCAATGCTTTAAAGTTATTTCATCCCAATCAGTAGGTACTTGAAAATCTATAGCCTCCTCTCCTTTTTTAACACTAACTGTTATACTCATTTCTTTCTTTTTTTATTATTTTAATTTTTTCCTCTATTTCGTCTTTTTCTTTTATATCGTCTAATATATCTGCTGTTTCCCCCACAAAATCTACTGTTTTTTCAAATAAGTCCTCAGAAAGCTCATCAATCAATTTTTTATTTGTCTTATTTTTTATTCCTGTCAAAAACCCCATAGAAGCATAAAGCATTAAGTTTGGAGGCATATAAACCCACTCTCCAACTCTGTTAGAATTTTTTACTATTTTCTTAAAGGCATTAGTGTAGTTAGCAATATTATATAAAATTTCATTAAATTCTTCAAATTTTTTATGAGAGCTAAATTCTGTAGCTTCATAAGCAATTCCTTGAAGATATTTTATGTATTTATCAAGAAGTTTTGCGTGTTTTATATTTAGAGATGATAATTTCATTATTTTTTTCTTAGAATTTCGCAATAATATGATTTTTTTTTCTATTACGCTAGAAGTTTTTGGAAATCAGGAAAAATAAACTATCTTTGAGTGATTCCACATATTTTTGTTAATAGCCATCACTAAACAATCTACCATATCATCGTGTTTTGCTGAAGGAAACTTTACTAGCTGTTGTAAAAATTCTTCATTCCATTTTCCTCTCAACAAGCTTACCCTTCCTGATTCTAATGATGCAGAAATATCTTGAACTCTAGCTACCTTATCTTTGGAGGGGGGCTTATCTTCTCTGACATTTAATCCTGTTTCTTTTTGTAATGTTTGAACTATTGACTTTCCTGATGCTTTTGGCTCTACATAAATTCTACTTCTGTTGCTATAACCGTTCTTTGTTACCCATTGTGGAATAAATTTCACTAATTCAGGAAATTCCTTATAAACATTTACACAATCTATGATTTGCCACTTATTATCTCTAAATGTGTATGCTAATAGTGCTGAGGGGTCATTTTTCTCATTTGAAGTATATGCGGGGTCAATTACGAAATTTACCGCTATATTATCATCTATAATTTTATATTGGTCAATTTTTAACCATTCTGACTTTATCATCCCTGAATTTAAAGGAGTTGGCGTTTGCATAAGCTGTCCTGCGTACCCATAACTACCTAATGCCTGTTTATAATCATCTAAAATTGTTTTACTAAATCTATCTGTCCAAAACAGCCCATCTTCATCATAAAAGGAATTTAGTTTTTTAGGCTTAACATCATTTGACTTCTCTGCAGGTATGCAAATATGTTGATATTTTGTTCTACTATCTTCTCCATACAATAAAAACCCACTTAAATCGTTATCGTGAATGCGTTGCATAATAATTATTCTTATTCCTGTATGAGGATTATTTAATCTTGAATAAAATGTTGTTCTATACCACTCGTTTGCATTTTCTCTTTCTATTTCTGATGCTGCGTGTTGGGGAGATACAGGGTCATCAACAATTAAGAAATCTCCACCCTGCCCTGTAACCGTTCCCCCAACAGATGTTGCTCTCCTAACTCCTAAAAAATTATTCTCATATCTTGATTTTAAGTTTTGGTCTTTTTTGATGTGGAATAATTCTCCCCATCTATCTTTAAACCATTCTGAGTTTATTATATCTCTACTCCTTGTTGAATGCTCAATAGATAAGTCCGCAGAATAAGATGCTGTAATAAATCTAAGCTTAGGGTCTTTAATCCAACACCATACAGGAAACATAACGGTAACAAGTATAGATTTTGTTGCCCTAAAAGGAATGTTAATAATTATATCTTTAGTTTTTACCCTATTGTCAATTATTCTCTCACATTCTTCCTGTAAGGTATCGCATAAATATTTATGATGCCAATTAGTAGATAATTTTATAGATGGCTCAACAATATGCCAAGCCTTTTGGAAAAACTCATAGAATGATAATTCACAAAGTTTTTTTTCTAATGCAAATCTTAAAGCTTTATCTGTCGCCTCCAAGTTCGCTAAGTTTTGACCTTAAATCTTCAATGCTTACATCATCATTAAGTTCAATCTTAACTTTCTTAGTAGTGTTGTCGGTTATCTCGCTAGAAGAAAGTTTAGGAACAGTATAATTTAATAATTTTGATACTGCATTGATATATGCTTCAGGATTTTGGTCAAACAGCTTGTCTAACGCTAATCTAATTTTAGTTGAATGACCTTCTAATGCCCAAGTTAAAGCGTTTCTGCTAATTTTCGTAACAGACACATTATTTTTTTCTCCTTTCGTTCTTCCTTTTGTATTTATCTTCCCCCCATTTGGAAAGAATTTATCAGAAGTTTTTTTGTAGGGGTTAAGTTTATTCAAGTTGCTCTCTCTTAATTTATGTCTTTTATCTTCACTCATAAATTATTTTAGTTTTTTTATAGCACTTGTGATTTTATCTATATATTCATCAAGCTCATCATCTAGCATTGAGCGTGTTAATTTAGCGTAAGCCTGTTCTAACTCATCTTCATCTCTCTCCTTCTCATCTTCTTCCTTCTTTTCTTCTAGTTCTTCTTCCACTTCAGGTTTTTTGTAAGTGAATAAAAGTGTCATTGACTCATCTTCTTCTTTTTCAACTGTAACTAAAAGTTCTCCTTCTTCGTGAAGTACCTCCATTTGTTCTTCAGTAAAATTATAAGTCCAA
>VTLG01014382.1_pt1 | contig 38112 bp, 56 predicted proteins | sample 4694571 | NCBI WGS metagenome assembly VTLG01 (sample SAMN12604809, study PRJNA352737) | marine metagenome | biome: ENVO:00000447; feature: ENVO:00000209|ENVO:00000569|ENVO:01000036; material: ENVO:00002151; isolation source: viral sequences binned using virsorter ...
CTGCCTAATTTTTAATCACACTGTAACAAAATTGAAACACTGTTGTAAATCAATCACATAGCTCCAGTGTGTTGCATAATTGTCACACAATACTGTACCAATATTGTAACACTGTTGTACATATGTCACGCATTTTGGCAACACTGTTGCAATATTGTCACAACCTGGTTAGCAATTGAGAACAAATGGAGAACGCAAAACCCCCCCGTGAGTGTGTATTATTATAATAGTTCTCTGCCCACATTTTTTGGAGAATTTGAAAAGTGGGCTTGACTTTGTTAACACCTTGTGCTATACTTATAGTAACTGGAGGTGCTTATGCGCTTTGAAGACTATAAGAACCCTAAGACGATAGACAAAAAGCTAACCAAAAAAGAACAGAAGTTTGTTCAATTACTGGTTGATGACAAAGTGGATGTGGTTGTAGCCTACAAAGAAGCAGGGTATACAGGTAAATCTCCGGGTGTATTCAAACATCGTGCCAACAGAACACAAAGATACCTTTGGCCCCATATTGAAAAACGCATAGAGGAAAAAGTAAGTGAAACTGCTACAATGGCTCTAGGTGTTTTAGAACAACTACTACAATCAGATTCAGACACAGTGAGACTAAATGCCGCTAGGGATATCCTAAGTAGAGCAGGGTACGATGCTGTCCAAAAACAGGAGACAACCGTTAAAGAGGTATCTGAGCTATCAGATGAAGAGATAGATAAACAGATAGCTAAACTCGTTGAAGACAATGTGGTTAAGTTTCCTAAATGAGCAATGAAAAAACTCTAGAGCTTTTAAAAGAGAAAAAAAGGCGTGTAGAGGAAAACAGAATAAAGCTATACAAGCCCTACGAGTACCAACAAAAGTTTCACTCCGTTGGACACAGTGCGGCACAAAGAATACTCATGGCGGCTAACAGGGTGGGAAAAACATTCTGCGGAGCCGCTGAAACAAGTTACCACATGACAGGAGTATATCCTGATTGGTGGAAGGGACATAAATTTGATCATCCTGTCAGGGTTTGGGCGGCAGGTGAAAGTAACGATACCACCAGAGATATAATACAGAAAGAACTTTTTGGTAATCCACAAGACCCTACTAAGTTAGGCCAAGGAGCTTTACCCAAAAGTTTAATCGTATCTACGGTGCGTAAACCCGGAGTACCTAATGCTTTTAGTTCGGCTTTGGTCAAACACAAATCAGGAGGTAACTCTAGCATAAGTTTTAAAGCCTATGAACAAGGATTTGAAAAGTTCATGGGAGAAGCAGTAGATGTTGTCTGGCTAGACGAAGAACCTAAACAGGAAATTTTTAGTCAGTGTATAACCAGAACAGCAGACACAGCAGGTATTGTCTATATGACGTTTACCCCGGAAAAAGGGATGACTCAGGTGGTGAGTTCTTTCCTAAACGAATTAAAACCGGGACAGTCCTTGATAACAGCAACATGGGACGATGTTGAACACTTAGACGATAAGACCAAAGAACAGTTACTAGCTGTTTATAGTCCTGCTGAAAGAGACATGAGATCAAAGGGAATACCCGTATTTGGTTCAGGGTTGATATTTCCTATAGCTGAAGATGATATTATTTGTGATGATTTTGATATACCTAAACACTATCTTATCTTAGCTGGTATAGATTTTGGATATGATCATCCCACCGCAATAAGTTGGGTAGCTCTAGACCCTGATAACGATGTGATATACGTATACGATGAGTACAGGAGAAGTAAAGAAACACCTATAACACACGCTTCAGCTTTGAACTCTAGATCAAGAGGAATACCAGTTGCTTTTCCCCACGATGGATTACAACACGATAAAGGATCGGGAATACAGTTAGCACAACAATACAGAGATTTAGGAGTGTATATGCTTGCAGATCACTTTACAAATCCACCAGCAGAAGGAAAGTTAAATGGTAATAATTCAATTGAAGCTGGTATCAGCGAAATGCTACAACGTTTTGAAACAGGTAGGCTACAAATTTTTAAATCTTGCCAAGAAACCCTTGAAGAACTTAGGTTGTATCATAGAAAAAATGGGAAAGTGGTTGCAATCAAAGATGACTTAATATCAGCAATGAGATATGCCACTCTTTCCATAGAAAGGTTTGGTGAAAAAGCCACGAACAACACCACGTACAAAAAGTACAACTTTGATGCTAAGATACAATACGAAAATAGAGGTATTGTATAAATTTGTTTAGTTTAGCTATTATTTATAATTGGGAGTTACAGATGCCAAATTACAGAGGTAAAAGTTACGGTTACGATGAAGCAGGAATGACAGCTTACAAAAAGGCAGTACTTAAAAACAAAAACAAAAAGAAGAAAAAATTAAAGAAAGCTTAACACATGGCAAAAATGTCTGATGACGAAATTCTTGCTATTGTTGACAGTGAAATTGAAGAAAGTTCTTCTTTCATAGATTCAGAAGTAAGTACACAACGTAAAACTGCTATTGAATATTTCTACGGTGAACCCTTTGGTAACGAAGAGGACGGACGTTCTCAAGTTGTAATTACCGATGTTCAAGACACTATAATGTGGATGATGCCTAGTTTAATGCGTATATTCACAAGTGGTAAAGACGTAGTTAGATTTGCACCTGAAGGTCCAGAGGATGTTAGAGTAGCTGAACAAGCTACTAACTATGTAAACCATGTGTTCTACAAACAGAACAAAGGTTTTGACATACTTTATAATTTCTTTTTTGATGCCTTACTACAAAAAGTAGGTATTGTAAAACACTACTGGGAAGATGTTGAAAAGACAACTACTGAATCTTACGAAAAACTAACAGAGCAAGAATTTAGTTTAATCTTAGAAGACCCTGAGTTAGAGATACTAGAACACACTGAAAATTCTAACATGATAGAAATACCTGATCCCCAGACAGGAGAGATGGTAGAAATAGAAGAAATAAAACACGATGTAACTTTTACCAGAACAAAAATAAGTGGTAAAGTTACCATAGAGAACGTACCTCCAGAAGAGTTTTTAATAAATCGTGGAGCTAAAAGTCTAGAAGATTTTAGATTTGTTTGTCATCGTTCTCATAAAACCAGATCAGAACTAATAGAAATGGGTTTTGATGAAGAGTTAGTAGAAGGTTTATCTGGTTCTGATTCTAATGCGGATGGTATAACCACAAGTCAAGAATACATGGCACGACACGCTTACGACAGTACAAATGTTCTAAGCACAGGGTCAGTATCTAAATCAGAAGACACCGTAGAGGTATTTGAATCTTATGTTAAGATGGATATGGAACAATCAGGAGTAGGGGTACTCTATAAGATAATACACTCTGGTAATGAAGTTCTAGAGGTAGACCCGGTAGATACCATTCCCTTTAGTTCTATTTGTCCTATACCTATTCCCCATAAGTTCTATGGCTTGTCAGTAGCAGAAACTGTACAAGACATACAGTTAGTTAGAAGTACTCTAACCCGTAACTTGCTAGACAATATGTACCTTGCTAACAACGGAAGGTTTCAAGTTGTAGAGGGACAAGTCAACATAGATGATCTGTTGACTAATCGTCCCGGTGGTATTGTTCGCACTAGATCACCTAATGCTCTACAACCTATACAGACACCTGCCTTACAGCAATACAGCTTTGAAATGCTGGACTATTGGGAAAAATTAAAGTCAGGACGAACAGGGGTAAATCCAGCTACACAAGGACTACCTGCTGATATCTTAAAGTCGCACGTAACTCAAGGTGCTGTTCAAGGTGCTTTAAGCAATGCACAAGGGAGAGTAGAACTAATTGCCAGAATATTTGCTGACACGGGTGTTCGCAGTCTGTTCAAGAGTATTTATAATTTAATACAAAGATACGAAGATGGTAAAAAAGTATTACGTTTAAACAACGACTATTACGAGGTTGATCCTTCAAGTTGGAAAGAAGACCTAGATGTAAACATTGAAGTTGGCTTAGGTTACGGAGATCAAGATGTTAGGCTTAATAATTTATCTAGTTACGCAGGTCTTGTAGAGAAAATAGCTCAACAGACGGACAATATAGTTTCACCAGAAAATATATATAATTTAGCCAAAGAAATTGGTACAGAGATGGGGATCAAAGATACTGATCAATACATAAGCCCACCTCAACCAGTAGAGCCACCTCCTCCAACAGCGCAGGAACAACTTGCACAGGCACAAGCTCAAGCACTAGTGATGGAAGCAGAGACTTCTAGGATGGAAGCGGAAGTTAAGCAAAATGAGTTACAGATAAAAGCAGGTAAGCTTGAACTTGAAAGATTAGAATTAGAAAATAACATTAACCTAAAGAAAGAAGAGATCAAGTTAAAAGGAGTAGAACTTGGGTATGAGATGTCTTCTAACAGAAACGTAAAGGCTTAGAAAAATGGCAAGACAAAATAATTTTATGACAATACACTCTAGTGAAAACCTATCGGCAACTACGTCTTCAGGGGCATCTAGATCAGCGGCAACACCAATAGGAATAAACTATGTAAGGATATCTTCTTCAGCTTTAGCTTATGTTAAGTTAGATAGTGCCGCTCCAACTGCAACGGTAGCTTCTGGAATAGCAGTTAACGTGGGAGAACCTATCACAGTTGTTATTAAAGAGGGTTTTAAAGTTGCATCTATAACAGCATCAGGAACAGCTACGGTCAATATAACTTGGCTAGAAGGCTAGGGGAGGATTAATTGGCTACTAATAAAAAAATAACGGAGTTAACAGAGTTATCCGAAGTTAATTTAGCGGCTGATGATGTTCTAGCTATTGTTGATATAAGCGAAGGTACAACGCACAAAATACGTAAAGACACTCTTGCATCTGCTTTGTCAGGTGTGGCTACTATAACAGCTACAAGTCCAGTTGCTAGGGATAGTGCCACAGGTTCAGTTACAATTAGTTTAGACACTGTTCCAGTTAGTAAAGGTGGTACAGGTGCTACTTCCCTTACAGACGGTGGGGTTCTTTTAGGTTCTGGAACAAGTGCTGTAACTGCTATGGGTGTGTTAGCTGACGGTGAGATGATTGTAGGAGATGGTACTACAGACCCGGTAGCTGAGAGTGGAGCTACATTACGTACAAGCATAGGGGTAGGTACAGGAGACAGTCCACAATTTACAGCCGTTAACATAGGTGCGGCTAGTGACACTACAGTTTCTAGAGCAAGTGCAGGTGACATTAATGTTGAGGGTAATCTTGTTTATAGAGCAGGTGGTACAGATGTACCCGTAGCTGATGGTGGTACAGGAGCATCTAGCTTAACAGACGGTGGAGTTTTGCTAGGATCAGGCACAGGAGCTATTACAGCAATGGCTGTATTAGGTGACGGTGAAATGATCGTTGGTGATGGTACAACTGATCCAGTAGCAGAAAGTGGAGCTACTTTAAGAACATCTATAGGTCTTGGTTCAATGGCTGTGGTTAACACTAACGCAGTACCAGCACAAACTTTAGCAGGTGCTATCACAGGTGCAGATCAAACTGTTTCAGCAATTAATCTTAAAGATTATGGGGAAGTCACTCAGGCGTTAGGTTCTGCCGGGGGAACTAGGGCAGTTAATCTAAACAATGGAAACTCTGTGACTGCAACTGTTGCAACCAGTGCTAATACTTTTACCTTTTCAAACCCAACGGCATCTGACGAGTTATGTGGATTTACCCTAGAACTTACCAACGGTGGATCGCAGACGGTAAACTGGCCAGCGTCAGTTGATTGGGCTGGAGCGTCAGCACCAACGCTAACGACTAGCGGAGTTGATTACTTAGTCTTTTGGACGGTCAATGGTGGTACAAAATGGTATGGCGGTCTTGTCGGAAACGCATTTGCTTAGGGAAGTTCAATAATTGACTAATTTTAGAAATGCAATGATGGTAGCGGCACAGACTGCGGCTGGCTCTGTAGTATCAGTAGACAAATCGGCATTATTTGATGCTGGTGCATCCAGTGACGGATTATCGTATACTACAGACAGTTCTGGCTTCAATCAAAAAACATTTACATTGTCAACTTGGTTTTATCTTGGAAAAGACATTAGATCAATTGGTGGTGTTGGATGGCCTTTGTTTTCTGCCGATCATGGCAGTGCAAACAGTGAAACTACTTGGTGGAAAGTCAGAATAAACACAAGTGGTCAACTGGTCATTTCTAACTGGAATGATGTTATTACGACACAAGTGTTTAGAGACATTGGCTGGTATCACCTTGTTATAGGGGCTAATACGACACAGAGTACAGCATCTGATCGATACAAAGTTTGGGTAAATGGAGTAAGAGTCACCGCTTTTGGAACAACAAACTATCCCTCACAAAATATTGATCTAGCTTGGGGTGAACCTAGTGAGGATCATTGGATTGGAAACTATGACAATGCGGCATATGCTTACAACGGATATCTCGCAGAGACCGTATTTAAATCAGGAAGTCAACTTGATGCTGATTCATTCGGAACTTATGATACATCTGGACTTTATTGGACACCAAAATCAAGTGATGATATAAAAGATTTATCACCAACCTTTTATCTATCAAATGCGACTGATCTTTCATCAAACATGACTACATTCGTTGACAGTGGCCCAACTGGTCATACAATAACTACTGGTGGAAATACTACACATTCACCGTTAGGTCATAAGGTGCAAAACTCTGTTATTTATGTAGATGGCACAACCGACTACATATCTGTTGCTCCATCAGGCCACGCAGATTTTACACTTGGGACAGGTGACTTTTGCATTGAAGGTTGGTTTAATCGAATAGCGTTAAGCGGAACATCTAATTATTCTTATGTATTTGATTTTAGATACTCAGGTAATGATGCCGCTAGACCTGCCTGTTACATGGATGGTAGTAATAATATTAGTTATGACGTGGGTAGTAGTAATAAAATTATTTCTACCACTGATCCATCATTAGGGGCATGGTTTCACCTAGCCATAGCAAGAAACTCTGGTACGACAACAATGTATCTCAACGGCACATCAGTTGGGAGTTTTTCAGACAGCACCGACTATTTAGTTGGTCGTCCTTGGTTTTTTGAATATCCACAAAGTAATGCATATTGCTTTAATGGCTATGCAACAGAACTCCGTATATCTAAAGGAGCCGCACGGTATACAGGAAACTTCACGCCATCAACCTCTGCTTTTGCTAGTGATAGTAACACTTCTTTATTGGTTCACAGTAACAAAGACTTTGGTGTAGCAAACGATGATACTGGAAACGGATATAATTTTGTCAACACAGGAGCGATTGGCAGTAGCTCTCATAGCCCAACAAATTCTTATGCTGTTCAAAACCCTTTAACAATTACGAATACTTATCCACCAGTTTTATCAAACGGGAATTTAAAACAGTTAGGTAATTCGGGAGGAAGTTGGGCATCAGGAGTTTTAGCGACATTACCCTGTGATGGCGGTGGCAAATTTTACTGGGAAGCAAAGTGTTTAGGGCTACATGGCACGAGTTCATATATTGGTTTGGGTGTGGCACCAATGGACTTGCCTAGAGTAGATCATACTGATGGTTCTGGAAATTTTGTTAATCCCGGAAATACTGGTTATCAAGGTGGAAGTATTCTTTTTAATGGAGCAAGCTACACGAATTTACGATCAAATAACCAATCTCAAGATGACAACATTCATAGTTCATTAACGATAGCCACAAATGATTTTATGCAGATAGCCTTTGACAGTTCAAACGGTAAGTTATGGTATGGGAAAAACAATAGTTGGTACAATTCGGGCAACCCAGCAACAGGTGCTAATCCATCTTCAACTCTGACAGCAACGGATAAAACGTGGTTTCCTTGGTTTGGAACTTATACTAATTCTGACATCTGGCAAATTAACTATGGTGCAAGTGCTTTTCAGTATACTCCACCAACAGGCTTTAACAAAGTAAATACAACTCAAATAGCCGAAGATACAACTCGTACTGCATCTGACACAACTAAATATTTTGAAACAACTTTGTATGAAGGAACAGGATCAGAGCAAAATGTGGTTTCAGACACAACTACATATACCAGTGCTTTCTCTTGGATAAAAAATAGAGATGCTAATGATCCTTATATGATGTTTGATCGGGTTCGTGGCGCAACGAAGGATTTACATTCGGATCAAAATTACGCTGAAGTTACAAATGCACAAACCGTAAAAGCTTTTATTGGAGGTGGGGTTACACTTGGAACAGATGCTGAAGTAAATACCAGTAGTGAATCCTTTGCGCTGTGGAACTGGATGATCGGCACATCAGGTAGCGGATCATCTAATGAAGATGGAAGTATTAATACAACAGCAACACTCGTAGACACCACCCTCGGCCTAAGTATATCCAAATATATTGGCACGGGTAGTGCGGCTACAGTTGGGCATGGACTTACCGTACCACCAACTATGATGTTTATAAAAAATCTTGGCACAACAGATTCATGGGCAGTTTATTACGGTGATAATACAGATTACCTCGTTCTGGATACTGCCACTGGCACTGTAGATGATGCAACAATGTGGAATGATACTAGCCCCACATCTTCAGTATTTACGATAGGATCAAATCATCAAGTAAATGCAAGCAGTGAAACTTATATAGCTTATTGTTTTGCTAATTCGCAGTTCATCAGCGTAGGAACATTTCTCGGTAATGAAAATGCTACTGGTCCGTTTATTCCAACGATTAACTCCGCTGGTGTTCCTATCCAGCCAGTTTGGATTATGATAAAAAACTCTGTTCAGTCTAGATCGTGGAACGTCTGGGACACGGCAAGAAGTCCATACAATGTGTCGGACAAAGTTTTAGAAGCAGACTTTGCGTCGACGGAATCAAGCGGATCAACTTATTACATAGATATAGATACTGGTGGATTCAAAATACGAGGATCACATGAAACGCTAAATGGCGCAGAGACAATGATCTACATGGCAATCGGTACGCCCATTATAGATACGGCTGGTCGTATCATAGCTGGAAGATAGGAGAAGAAAATGGTTTACGTAATCGAAAACGAGGGGCATCAGCAAGTCGGAGCCACTTTGAATACGCTCAGTGTAGTCAAAAGACCTGACGGTGGCATAACAAACAACGCCAAGGTTGATGAGCAACTCTACGATGAGGATGGCACTGTGTACCACATTCGTGAAGTTGTAGACACTACGTCAGGGAGTGGCCCTAGACGCTTAAATACGGCCCACCCAGAGTATGTAAAAGACAAGGGGTGGCAACGTATCACAAAATATGGTGACGAGCTTCCAAAGCCAGCAGACCCACAGGGCGTAGATGAAAAAGCTGAAGGCTTTGACGTTAATTATGCCGATAATTACAAGTTGTATCGAAGGCAAGAGTATCCAAGCATTGACGATATTACGGTAGCTCTTTGGGAAAAGACAGTCGAGGATCGTAGCGAAGCCGCTACTGCTCTTGAGAAATTGCGACAAGCGGTAAAAACTAAATATCCAAGTCCAGAAAAAATTGCCGCTGACAAAGCGGAAGCTGAAAAAGCAGAAGCTGACAAAGCGGAAGCTGAAAAAGATTCTGAGTAACACCAGTGGTAGTTGCTGAAACTCTTGCAGGACTGAGCTTAATTAACGCATCAGTTAAAACTATTAAGAATGTTATAGGAACAGCAAAAGATATATCGGTGGTTGCAGATCAAATAGACGATCTGTTTAAAGGGCGTAAAGAAATAAAAAAATCTTCTCATCCTATAGCTGGTAGATGGGATTCTTTTTTACATAAAACGCTAGGTGATAATGCAGATAAATTTTCTATTGGAGCTATAGCTAAAGAAAGTATAGAAGAAAAATTAGCTGAAGAACAAATAAACCGTGTTAGGTTAATGATTAATCGTAGGTTTGGGCCTAACACTTGGACTGACATTTTAGAAGAACGTAGACGTAGAATTGAAGAGCATACCAAAGAAGTAAAAAAGCAGAAGCTAAAGAAAGCCGAAACAACTCAACGTTTATACAAAATACTGGAAACAGGAGTAGGAGTGCTACTTGTAACAGTTGGTATAATAGGAGTAGTATTTTATATTAACTGGATTAAAAAATAATGGAATTAGGTGCTAGAGAATTAATGACCATAGGCACTGTGTTGTGCGGTTTAGCGGCAACATGGGGAATGGTAAAAGGTCAAATAAGTAGATTAATGGATGACCTTATGAAAGTAAACAAAGAATTAGAAGTTATACAAGCTAGGCTTGATTCTACTGAAGCAGGAGAAGCAGTGATGAAACATCAGCTAGGCATTTTAGGTTCAATGCTGTCTCCAGATAATCAAGAAAGTAAAGCAAGAGAAGTAGAGGGGTTAACTCATAGGTGTAATTCTCTAAGAAGAGATGTTGATGTACTTATGAAAACTCATAATGGAAAACACCCACCAATTTAGAGAGTAAAATGATTTCACTTATAGGCAGTCTTTTAGGGTTTGTAACTTCAACTGGACCATCTATTTTTAAACAATATATGGACGCAAAACAAGATGCAAGGGATAAAGAACATGAGCTTAAAATAATGGCTCAACAGTCTCAAGACAAAAGAGATGAAGCTTTAATCACCAGTGTAGGTGAAACTAATGTGGCAATTCATAGAAGTTCGGATGAACAAACTAGGAGAGCAAGTAGATGGGTCGTAAATCTTTCTGCAAGCGTAAGACCTATTATTACATATTTTTTCTTCTTGGAATTTGTATTGCTTACTTTTCTTTCGGCTTTCGGTTTGATCAGTCTGGAGTTATTTCAACTCCTGTGGAGCGAAGCAGTAGTCGGACTCTTTTCTGTGATTATAAGTTTTTGGTTCGGGCAAAGATTAGTCAGCAAATGGGCAAAGTAATAAACAAAGAAGGTTTAGACTTAATAGAAAGTTTTGAAGGATTTTCTCCTAAGCCTTATAAAGATGTAGCAGGTATATGGACAATAGGTGTAGGATCAATATACGGACTTGACGGTAAAAGGGTTAAAGCTAGTCACAGGCACATCAGTAAACAAGAAGCGTTACAGTTGATGGAAAGAGATTTAAAAACAACTGAAGTTAAAATAACACAACTAGTAAAAGTACCAGTAACTCAAAATCAATTTTCTGCTTTATGTAGTTTTGTATACAACGTTGGTTCAGGAGCTTTTCAACGTAGTACAGCCAGAATGAAATTAAACAGGTCTGATTACGATGGTTGTGCTGACGAGTTTTTAAGATGGAAGTATGCAGGTAAAAAAGCTATACCCGGTCTTTTAAGAAGAAGAAAAGCTGAAAGAGAATTGTTTTTAAGTGATGCGTATTCTTAAATATATAATTGTATTAATTTTACTTCTTATACCTACACAAGTTACGGCAGAAAATAATAAAGGTGACGTTGTAGCATCAAAGTATGTGTGTAAAACACCTTATTATTTAATACAGTTTGAAAATGTTAAAAATAACGAAGAAGCTATGAAATTATATTCTACTTCGGTAGAAGCTTCAGATTGTATGTACTCAAACTCAAGATATCTTTTTGTACTAAAGGATAAAATATATTCTTATGTAGGATTAGAAGGATTAGCGCAAATATGGGGTACTGAAGAAGGGGTATTTATAATAGTTAACGTAAATTCTGAACAATTTAAAATTTCGGTTGACTTTTAAGTCAAATTTTGATATAATTAATTAAGACTTTTATTTAAGGTATTTAAAATGACAGTTGAATCAGCAAATTACATTTCCCAATTTAATACAGCATATCCAGCCGCTTCTGACAATATATCAGAAGGCGATGATCATCTTAGGTTAATTAAAAGTGTTCTTAAAACTCAGTTTCCTAATTTAGCAACAACAGCAGTTACGCAAAGTTCTGCTCAAATGAACAAATTAGGATTTGAAACTGGTTCTATCATCATGTTTGGTTCAAACACAAGTCCCACAACAGAAACAATATCAGGTATAAAAGATTGGTTACTTTGCGATGGTGGTAACTATAGCACAAGTACTTACTCTGCTTTATATGCTGTTATAGGAACAGTATTTGGAACATCAGGATCAAACTTTAAAGTACCTGATTTTAGATCACATTTGCCCATAGGTGTAGGAGGTTCTAACTCACTAGGTACATCACAAACAGCAGTTGCCGCTAGTGGTTCAGCAGTTGCCGCTTTAATACCAATTAATTTTATCATTAAAACATGAACATTCAAGAACAAGCGGCTCAAGCTTCTGTTATTCTAAGTAACGAAGTGTTTAAAGAGTCTGTTAAAAATATTGAACTATCTTTGATAGAGCAATGGAAACACGCTGATAAACAAGAAGACAGAGATCATTACTGGTACAAAGTACGAGCTTTGAAATCTATTCTTGATGATTTACAAGCGTGTTTAGATAACAACTTAATAGAAAATTCTATAAAATAGGAGTTTATTATGGAAGACCAAGTGACCAATCCTGAAACTCAGGAAGTCTCTGGAGAGAATAAGACCAATATGTACGATGTAATGTTCGGAAGTGCCGACACTAATCCAGAGCAAGCATCTACAGAACAACCTACCGAAGTAGAAATAGAAGAACAAGAAACAGAAGAAGAAGAAACAGAAGTCTACGAAGAGGTTGAAGAAGTAGAGGTACCCGAAGAAGAAGAGGTTCAAGAAACCCCACAAAGCTATACTGTAAAGGTAGATGGCGAAGAATACGAGGTTGACCTTGACGAACTTAGAAACGGTTATCAAAGGCAGTCAGACTATACTAAGAAGTCTCAATCTGTCGCAGAAATGCGAAAAGCATACGAAGCTAACTTACACGCTGTTCAAACAGAGCGTGAGCAATACCAAGAAGTTTTAGCTAATATGGAGAACTATCAAAATCTTGAACTTCAAAGATTTCAAGAATTAGATTGGACTACACTTAAAACGGATGATCCAGTAGAGTATATGGAAAAACGTATTGAGTTCCAAGATGCTAAAGACAAGATTGCTCAGGTTAGGCAAGAACGGATTAATGTTCAACAGAAAACTCAGCAAGAAGTATATCAAAATATTCAACAAAAGGTTCAGCAAGAAGCTCAGTTATTAGCCACTGCTTTACCTGAATACTCTGATCCTACTTCTACCCTAAAAGATGATTTAAGAAATTATGCTATAGGGGCAGGATTTTCAGAACAAGATGTTAATGCTATTACTGATCACAAAGTAGTGCTTATGTTACATAAGGCTTATTTGCAAGACAAAGCAAGCTCATCTAAAACTTCTAAGGCAGTTAAAAAGGGTTCCAGTAAAGTTATGAAAGCTGGAGTACCTGTTACTAAAGCCCAAAAGGTTAGCCGTGATGTTAAAGCAAAACGCGATAGATTAAGAAAAACTGGTAGCGTCAGAGATGCCACTAATGCGTTTTTGGATTTAATTTAACAAAAGGAACTAAGCTATGGCACAACCTACAGGTGTGTACGTTACGTATTCCGGGGTCGGTCTACGTGAAGATTTGGAAAATGTTATCTATGATATTTCTCCAACTGATACTCCATTTATGTCAATGGGTAGTCGCGAAGATGCGATTGCCGTAAACCATGAATGGCAAACTGACGCTCTTGCTGATGCAGTTACTACCAACCATCACGAAGAGGGTTCAACTTTAACTGCCGCAGAACCAGCCGCAACAACCCGTCTTGGCAACATTTGCCAGATTGCTCTTAAAACCACATTGGTTTCTGGCACTCTGGACGCTGTTTCCAAAGCTGGACGTAAGCAAGAATTAGCTTATCAAATGACTAAACGAGCAAAAGAGCTTAAACGTGATATGGAGAAATCTTTACTTCACAACCAAGCTAAAACCGCTATGTCTGCTGATTCTACTGTGCGTAAGCTAGGTGGACTACCTAACTATGTTAAAACTAACGTTAGTGTAGGCACAAACGGTGCAGGTGCTGGTAACGGTGCGGCTCGTACTGATGGTACACAACGTACCTTCACTGAAACTCTGTTGAAAGCTAGTTTGTTAGCGGCTTACAACAGTGGTGCAGATTGCAAGTACATTATGATGGCTCCAGCTAAAAAGCAAACATTCTCTACATTTGTTGGTGTTGGTGGAGCTAGTGGAGTTTCTAACTATATAGATGCTAATGACCAACGTATTATTGGTGGTATGGATATCTATGTTAGTGACTTTGGTGAACTAGCTGTTGTACCAAACCGTTTCCAACGTGCTAGGGATGTTTGGATTCTTGATCCTGAGTACTATGGTGTCGCTTACTTGCGTCCGTTTGAGCAGAAAGAAGTAGCAAGTACTTCTGATGGTGAGCAACGGGCTATCATAACTGAGTTTACCCTCGTTACTAAAAACGAAGCTGGACTTGGTGCAGTATACGACTTATCTTAATCACGGTAATAGGTGGGGGAGAAATCCCCTGCCTTTACTCTTAGGAAAAAGAATGTTTATACTTACATTAGTTGCTTACACTATGATAGGCGTGAGTGTTATTGATATATTAAAAGTAGTAGGATAATTTTATGAGTAAAAATCCAATTAATACTCAGTTTAAATATGATGCAGGTGAAGATAAAATGATCCTGAAAAATACTCAGGATATTGAGCCTTTGCTTAAATTAAACAAGCAAGAATTTAATAATGACTCTATGTATGGTGGAGTAGAAACTAAAGATAAAAGTATGAGGAAAGTTGCTAGTATTCCTCTTATTATCATAGAAAAATGGAAGCGTGAACTAGGTGTTGATATTATGAATAAAGATCATATGCCTAAAGTTAAACAGCTTTTGAATGATCCACAGTATCGGTATCTTAGAACACATGAAAGTGTTATTTAATGGCTTTATCTAATTACACAGAGTTAAAATCAAGTGTAGCTAATTATTTAAACAGAAATGATTTAACTTCTAGTATACCTGACTTTATAACTTTAACTGAGGGTAAATTAAACAGAGATTTACGCATCAGGGCTAGTGTAGTTAGAGCAGAAACTACCACAACTGCTAACACAGCTTTTTATAACTTACCCAGTGATATTATAGAGTTAAAAAACATTACTAGAGATACGTCAAACGCAAGCTACGCTTTGTCTTATATGTCTCTAGAGTCAGCAAGTAGAGAGTATGGTGGTTTTTCTTCAGGCACTCCTAGAGCATATTCTAGCGTGGGAGACACAATTAAACTTTTACCTACCCCTGATTCTACTTATACCATAGGCATTAACTATTATAAAAAGTTAACCGCTTTATCAGATTCAAACACTACCAACACTATTTTAGAAAACTATCCTGATTTATATTTATTTGGTAGTTGCTTTGAAGGTGCTCTTTTCTTAAACGACACAGAACAATCTCAAAGATTTGGAGCTATATACGCTAAAGTTTTACAAGACGTTATGCTCTTAGAAGATCGCGCTGAATACAGTGGAACTGTTCTAACTATGCAAGGTACATAATGGCTGATACTAATTGGGTCATAGAAAATTTTAATCTTATACAACAATCCGGGGGTAACATTAAAACCGAAGATGGACTTAATATTGCCTTACAAGAATTTGATAGTACTAACTGGACAATAGATACGGACACTGGTAGTGGCTAAAGAAATATTTGACATAAGCGGAACACAAACCGGGTTTAGTTTTAACACTGACTTATCTCCTTATGATATGCCAGCTAATATGTTTTCTTCTGTTCAAAACATTCGTTTTAACGATAAACAAGCAGGTAGTATACAAGGTCACTCACAAGCTTTAGGTACTCCGGGTGTGGCTCCCTACTGGACTACAAGCTGGAGACAAGGCTCTACTGATCTATGGATATACGGTGGTCTTACCAAACTTTATAAAATAACAGGAACTACACACGCAGAAGTAACTAGGTCTAGCGGTGATTATACCACCCTTGCAAACACTGGTAAAAACTGGCAAGGGGATGCCTTGGGCGGTGTTTTGGTAGTTAACAATGGTATAGATGTACCCCAGAGTTACCTACAGAGTGGTTCTAGGTTTGTTGATTTAGCTCAATGGCCTTCTACTTTACGTTGTCAAGTTATAGTGCCTTTTAGAAATCATTTGATTGCTTTAAACTTAACTGATGATGGAACCGCTTTACCTTACTCTATAAGATGGAGTGATGCTATACCAGAAGGAGCGTCTAACAACGGTGGTACAACTTGGACTACAGCTAGTACCTCTTCAGAATCTAATCAGATAACCGTAGGTGGTACTAAAGGACATTTGTTAAACGCTGTACCTCTAGGTAATGACCTGATGGTTTATAAAGAAGATAGTATATATTCTTTGTCTTATACAGGGGGTACATTTACCTTTTCCCTGAGAGAACGGTTTAAAGACATAGGTTTATTTTCTAGAGATGCGGTTGTACAAATAAGCAATAACGAGCACGTTCTTGTCTCTACCAACGATGTGGTTATGCACAATGGAAGTACTCTAAAAAGTGTTATTGATGATCAAGTAAGGACTTATTTGTTTTCACAAATTGACTCTACCAACTCTGCAAAAACATTTTTAGTCCATAATAAAGTTAAGAACGAAGTTTGGATATGTTATCCTAAAACAAATGCTACAAATGGTTTTCCAGATGAAGCTTTAATTTGGAACTACCGTGATAACACTTGGTCAGTCAGGCAACTACCAAATGTAAACTATATAGCTAGAGGTATTGTTAATCCAGTGTTGACAAACACATGGGCTTCTGCAAGCACCACATGGGCGGCTGACACTCTTAACTGGGGTCAACAACCTTATAACCCTACCATTGATTCTCTACTGATGTGTGGTACTAATAATACTAAATTATTCTTAGCTGATAGTGGTATAACGTTTGATGGAACCAATATAACATCTTTTATGGAAAGAGTTGGACTACACGGGGGTAATCCTAGTGCGGTCAAAAGTATTACCAAAGTGTTCCCAAGAATAGATGGTACGGGAGCAGTTAACATAAGTGTGGGGGCTGAACTAAAGCCTAATGAGGGGGTGTCTTACTCTGATCCAGTGTCTTTTAACATTGGTACAGATAGTGAGATAGATTGTAGACTACGTGGAAGATACTTAGCTATTAAAGTTGAAAATACAACTGGTAATCAATTTAATATGTCAGGGTACTCCGTAGAGTCTGAAGTAGTATCGGATAGATAATGGCAAAAGAGTTTTTAAGGTATGCACCAGAAACTACCACGCCTAATCCTGAAGAACTTCCTACTATAGTAGACAATAATTTATTTGCAATTAAGGGTGTATTAGACGCTATACAAGATGGTCACTTAGACGTAATATACTCTGAACCAACTAAACCAGCACAAGGTGATATAAGATATGCAGACGGAACAGGATGGAACCCCGGAGCAGGAGAAGGCATTTATTTTTACAATTCCAGCGGAGCGTGGGTTAAGCTATAGTAAAATAAATAGTAAATATAAGTATAAAATTTTACTGGTTAGTCAATGCTGGCACTTACTTGACAAATCAGTGTCCAAAGGTAATAGAGATTTAATAGATACAGAAGACATAGCCAAAAGAGTTATAAACTCTGTGTCTGATTTATGGGTTTCTACCAACGAAAAAAATGAAATTGTAGGATGTTTTGTTGTGGGCATTATCGCTTATCCCAGAGCAGATGTAATTAACTTTGAAGCAATAAGCGGCAAGTTTCACTTTAAATACGCTTTACCTAAAGTGGAAGAACACTATAAAAGTTTAGGTTATACTAATTTTCAAATGATAGGGAGAAAAGGTTGGGCAAAGGTGATGAAACCTCTAGGGTATTCACCCAGTAGCTCAACAATTTTTAAAAGGATATAGTTATGGGAAGTGTTTTTAAATCAAAGCCAACGGTAGTTACTGTACCTCAATCACAAAGGGTTGCAGGTTCTAGTGAAGTTAAACCTTATGGAGAGGTAGAGCCTTATATTAAAAGTTACTTACCTGCTTTAGAAGAAGTTTTTACACAAGACCCGGCTTTGTACACTGGTGCTTTAACCCCCGGTCAATCACAGGCAACGCAAGATGCCTTAGCTGGTTATGGTCAATTGGCTAATCAATTTGGTACAAGTGTAGATCAAGGTGGTATGGGTATACCACAAAGCCTTCAGCAAGCTTATCAACAACAAGTAGGTAGAGCTACTCAAGACCCTTTAGCTGACCCATTGTACCAAGCACAAATAGGAACAATAGCAGATCAAGCAAGAGCTATGACTGAAAGAGACAAGCAGACTGCTCAAGAACAGGCTATTAATGCTGGTCAATTTGGAGTAGGTTCTACTGCCCTAGCTGAACTACAGGAGCTACAGCGTAAACAAAGAGAAGAGACAACGAGAACAGGAATGTATCAAGCGTTGCAAGGTGCGGAAACAAGAAAATCTGCCGCTATGAACCAATTACCAGCTTATGCACAGCAAATAGCTCAACAGTCTGCATTGCCTTTTACTATTCAAGAAGGTATAGGCAAAGCTCAAGAAGGTTATACACAAGCCGCACTTGCAGATGCCGCTAGACTAGCACAGCAAGAGCAGGAAGCTCAACGTAAACAAGCTATTAACTATGCTAATATGCTTGGTAGTCTTGCTGGTCTTGGTACAAGCACCGCTTATCAAAGTTCTGCACAAGGTACACAAGGACAAGCATTTCCGGGTACTAGTCCTTTTCAAACTGCAATGCAAGTTGGTGGACTTCTCAAAGGAGGATTTGGCTAATGGGTGAAATTTTTAATACTTTAAATAAAACAATGTCTGAAAGTAGGCAAAGCGGTACAGAGTACCCTGAATTAGATATACCAGTAGGGTTTGAAGGTACTGGTAGAGGTACTATGCCAGAAGGGGTCTACAGGTATGATCCTGATAAAGATCAAATGTACAAAGAGATTCAACAAAAGCAAGATATAAAAAAAATATCTAAAGCTTTGGGAGCTTACAAAGATTCTTCTAAGGTAAAACCTGTAAAAAATACTCAAAAACTTAGTAAGGGGCAAAACCCGGCAGGTCAAAGAGGATTTGCCAGAGTAAGTGATGCAGATTATAAAGGTTCAACTGAACTTAAAACAGCAAAAGAATTAACAGATATGGTTCTTGCATTAGCTGAGTTAAATGCAAAATCTAAAGTACTTGGTAAGGGAATATTGTAATGGCTGATAGAAGAAATAGTAACCCTGAACCTTATGACACATATACAAGTAGTCCTTTATGGAACGATATTGCAGGAGGTTTAAATCAACTTGGAAATCCTTTAAAGTCTATAGGGGGTAGAGTACTTAATCAATGGAATAAGTTTGGTAATTACCTTGGCGTAAACGCTCTTGATATTGGTACTGATGCTAATACTCCTTATCGTACAGATTATCCTGAAGGAAATTTAAATTTTAAAAATAAAATAAAAGGTCTTATGAACCCTAATTTTAATCCACAAACAGGTAGAAATTTTCCAGTAGTATCTATGCAGTTACCGGGACAAGCTCCCCCTGTACCAAACATGGGTAACTCCGTTGGAACACCTGCTGAACAAAAAGCGTATAGAGAAGGGTATATTACACCTATACCTCCAAGACCTGCTGGTCCTCCCGGTGGTCTTTTAAACAATCAACAATTCCAAGACAAATATGGACCGGGGCAATCTGGATTAAACATAGGTACAAGAGTAGCTACTCAAAAAAATCAAGAGGGTTTGTTTAACGGTACTCTGGATAAAATATTTAACAATCCTGTTTTAAGTAGATTGATGGAAGCTAGTCTGTACGCTAAACCTAGTTTTCAATCTGGTTTTGGTGCTGATGTACAAGGAATGGCTGAAGGTGAAGTTGCTTTAAGGGCAGTAGAAGCAGATGAAGCTGAAAGAATATCTAAAGAAGCTATTGCCAGAGCCAAGGCTGGTGACGGTAGACCTAAAGTAGATAAAACACTGGTAAATCAAATAAATAGATTTAGTAAAGCTAAAAGTGCAGTAGATTTAGCTAGAAAAATGAAATCACTTATTCCGGGTGGTGTAGGCGGTCCTCCTGTAATACTTGAAAATACAATTAATTCTATAGGTAGAGCACTTGGAATAGATGTTTCCACATCAAGTCAAGAAAAAATAAATGCAATAAGAGCAAAACTGGTTGATCAGTTTACTTTTATAGGAAAAGATTTATCTGCAACTGATCAAAAGTTAATAGATGAAATGTTACCTAAAACTGGTGGACTTACAATGAGTCCTGATAAATTTAAGTTTAGTTTAAATACATTAATAAGCAGATTTGAAAACGAAGCTATAATTAGTGGTAATATACTCAGGCAAGAATACGGAAGAAATCCTGATATTTATATTCAAAAAGAAAGACCGCAACAATCGGTTGTTAGTAGAAGGGCTGGTTAATGGCTACAATATACACATTGTCTGATGGAGTACAAATGAGATTAGCTGATGGCTTGTCTGATGAACAAGTACTAGCAGAATCAAATAGGTTAGCTAATAACACTTTATTTAACACTAAAGATATAGAAGATACTTATAATATAACATCAGGAGTACAGGATTATGATCTTAGATTATCTTTAGGACTTGCTGATGGTAATCAAGAAGAAACAACACTTGTATTAAATAACAAAGTGGGTAAAGGTAACTGGGGCTACACCGATCAAGGGTTTTTATACGTAACTCCTGAAGGTTTAGCGCGAAGAGGAATACAAAGTGATAAACCTGTGTTGGTTAATGGTACAGATACAACTATAAATGATTTAACTGATGTTATACCAGAAGCAATAGTAGGTGTAGGAGCTTTAGGAGCAGAACTACTTTTACCAATGGTTCCCGGTTCTGGTGTGCTTGCCAGAGGGTTTTTGTCTCCTCTTGTTTCACGTGGTCTTAGAGCAAGTTCATTAAGAGCAGGTGCAGGTGATGTTGCCGCTAATGTTGGTCTAGAAGAGTGGCAAAAAGCTAAAGGAGAAAACGTAGAAACGGCAGAAGAAATATATACTAATGCTGGTATAGAAGGTGCGGTAGTTACAGCCGCTTCTGTTGCTTTAGGATTACCTTTTAAACTTACTGGTAAACTAGGTGGTAAATTATCCCAAGCCGCTAAAAATAAAATGGGAGATACAACTACAAATGGCATAGCTGTTACGTCAAATACAGCGCAAGAAGCTAGAGCTAGTGCTGTAGAAGCTTTAACAGCCACAGGTAAATATACTGCAAAAGAAGTAGAGGATTTAGTTCCTGTCATAACAATTAAACATATGCTTGGTGATGAAGGAAGCCTATCAGGTAAATTTGCAACTATACTTGAAGGAATAGGAGCTAAAAACATAGGAGATAAACTACCTGCTGATGCTTTAGTATTTTTACAAAAATTTGATGATCTATATAGAAATGCTCAAATTAAAGGTATGTCACCTGTAGAAATAGTTGACTTAATGAAAAATAGCCTTACAAAAAAAGAGTTAAGTCTATTAGGTAAGACACAAAAAGAAATTGACAACTTTTATAATAATGTAGGGGCTAAAGCTAATAGCGAACTAGATGTTAGTCAAATTACTGACTTAATAACTAAAAACATACAAAGGCAGTATGTATATGGTAAAGGCAAATTTGATGATATGTATGGTGAGTTAAATTTAGAAGGACTTACTGAAAAGACAGTTAGTAAACAATCTGTAGTAAACTTGGTAAATCAAATAGCAAAAGCTCAAAATGGTAGTGTTGAAGAAGCATTATCAACTATTGTAAAAGCTAATAATGGTATAGGTAATAGAATAAACAATATTGTAGAAGTTCGTAATGGTGTTCTAGGAATAAAACAAATTAAAGCTACGGAAAACGTAAAGGGAGAAATTACTAAAGCAAGTGCTAAAAGAGCAAGAGATAGGCAAGCTGAATTTAATGAGTTAAATAACATAAATGCAAAAGATTTATTAGATTTAAGCAGAAGTTTTAGAAGACAAATGGGAAACAACATAGATTCTAATACAATGAGATTAGGAGTAAATGCTGATAAAACTATTATAGACACTTTAGATGAAGTAGCCGGGAAAGACTTTGGTACTAATTTAGCCAAGGTAAATGCCGCTTATAAAAAATTTATAACTCCTTTTACAAAAAGATCAATATATAGAAATTTAGAAAACACATCTAAACAAAATCCTGAAACATTTGTTAAACAAATAATGACGGGAGACAAGAAAAGATTGTTTACTGAGTTAGTAGATGATTTAGATCAAGTATTAAAAGGTACGGACGAAATTGGCGGTAAAAGCGTTGATGTAAAAAATGCAGATGAGTTGTTAGCTACAGTTGGTGTACAATATATGAGGTACACTAAACAAAGATTTAATCTAAATAATGCAGATTTAACCGTAGAAAATTTACCTCAAATACGAAGTAATGCTAAACAAGCTTTAAAAATGCTTGATGATTTAGAAACTAAAGGTGAAACTACATCTAAGTATAAAAAAGCTTTTAGAAAAGTATTTAACAATGAAGGATTTGATGAGTATAAAAAAGCATTAAAACAAATTGCTGATGGAAATCCAGAAGGTTTAGGAAGATTACAGCAAGCTTTAAGTTATAAAGAAGCAGAACAATTTATAGAAAGAGTGTCTAAATTAGGTGATAATTTAACTGAAGGTGGTTTACCTAATGCTTTAAGGGAATTTAGAAGTTACAAACAAATAGACCCTGACGGTGCAAAATTTTATAATGATTTATTATATAGTCAAATATATTCACGTTTACTTAAAACAGGTGGTTTAGATGCTTCTAGAAAAAATGGAGCTATAAAATCATGGGCAGAAGACATTGTTACTGCTAATAATACTAATAAAGAAGCTTTGGAAGAGTTACTGGGAGAAAACTATAAACCTATTATGGAAATGGGTAATATTATACAAGGTGCTTTTAACATTGATCCAACAGCAGGTGCTATTAGTGCGGCTGGTTTACCTATAGGAGCAATAAGAGGTGCTTTAAATATGTCTATAGTCGGAGCATTAAAACCTGTATCACTTATGTACACTTTAAAATCATTTGCTCCGGGACAAGCAGGGTGGAAAAGTATAAATAAATTTGCTAAAGGTGAAGCTTCTCCTGAAAAGATAGAAAGTGCTATGCGTCCTTTTATGAAAAAAACATTAGGTGCGGCAAAAACTTCAGCTAACTTTACAATGGCTGGTAGAAATGGATTATTAGCCGCTACTGTTTCAGCTTATATGAACGAAGCTGACACATCTCTTCCTCCTATAGATTCTCCTAATGTAAAAAGAAGTCAGATAGAAGAAACTCAAGTAGTGGAACAAGAAGTACCTGACCAAGCTGTAGCACAACAACAGTTAGGTCAGAACATGATGGCGTTGCTCCAGAGTGCTCAAGGAGCAGTACCTCCTGCACCCGTGTCCACTCAGAACTCTGTGAACAGAGGTGCTCAGATTGCCAATCAAAATCAAGCAGTGTCGGGTAATCCTATGGACACGGCAATACCTGTTAGTATCACAGCTAATAGTATACCCAACAGCTTTGCAAATTTAATGGGAAGTATCAACGTGAGTAAAGGATAATGGATTTATTACAAGGGTTACTGTCTAAATTAAAGAGCGAAGGTAAACCAATACCGGGTTATTTAAGCCCTGCTTCAATGGGAGGGTTATTACCAAACCCACCACCTGTACCTTTTAGTGCAGATGAGAGAGTATCTCCTGTATCTTTACTTCCCCCAGAAAAATTTAATCCTGCTGTGTTAGAAGGTGATCCGCAAGATAGACCTGCTTATATTATGTCTAGAGTAGAGAAGTATGCTCCTAGTTCTAAGTACAAAAATGCTCAACAAATATTTAAAGGAACTATAGCTAGAGAAACTGGTAATACTTTTGATCCTGCTCAAAAACAAATAGGAGGTCTTGCCAAAGGGTTAATTCAAATGGAACCGGGATCTTTCCAACATAAAGTAGGAAACAAAACATATTCTAATCGAGTTAAGAAACCCGGTAGAAACGCTAAATATGTAAAGGGTATGCACGATTTTTATACAGAATGGTTATCAAGTAATAAAATGATGGACAATGGAGAAAATCAAATTAGATTTCTCATGGAAAGCTTAGAGAGTAAAGGCAAGTCAACTGGGTACAAAGTTGGTAACGAAGAAAAAATATTAAAAGCTTTAAAAGGCGGTAACATAGAAGACGGTATGGCTATGTTTACAAAATATGCTATAAGACCAAGTTGGGCTAATAAAAAAAGTATTTCGTATATTAAAAAGCAACCTCAATTTAGAAAAACTATGGAGTTATCAAAATAATGGCCCCACCTAAAACAATCGGTAAATATAATGATCCTAATGTGAGCTTACAAGAAATCGCAGATATAGGACTTTTAACTGGTAAAGATTTTTTTGGAAGAGTAGTACCAGAACTTGCTGGAATGGCTTATGATCGTTTTGGAAATATTATAGGAGATGCTACAAACACTCTGCTCGCAGGGCAACCTTATAGCCCAAGCCCTAGAACTGCCGCTAGTATGCCCATAAACGTAGATGATGACGGTGTGGTAGACACTTATAAATATGACGAAGATATGTCTGCACCGCCTGAGTACAATAACGATAGAATGTTTCCAGCTAACATTTTTGATAGTTTACCCGAAGTTAGTGTAAGACCTTGGGTAAAAGATATAGGTACATCAGTTAGTCAAACTTATAATGACATTTTAAATAGATTTACAGAACCAGTAGAAGGTAGTCCAACTGGTGAAACAGTCCTTAGTATACCATTAAACACTGGGACATTTCCTTCGAATCAAAGCATGAGTGTTGATAATATTGCTAATCCTGTAGAAATTCCAGCGTATAACGCTAAAGCAGAATTAATAGACGCAATAGATAACGAGACTTATTTTAATTCTTCTAGGCCAAATCTAGGTTATGGGTCAGAAGAATTTGGTCCAGTTGTTCAAGAAGTAGGTTTACATAGTCTTCCACCGGGAGCAAGGTTTGGTGAAGGGTTAGTAACATCTGTACCAACAAATGAAGTATTAAACTCTGCTGTTAAAAGTAAATTAACTTATCCTGATAGAACACCTAATCCAGAAGTAAACACTAATTTAATTGACATTGGAAAAGGTCTTTTAGGTGGAGGAACTGTAGGTGATATGGCTACTGGGGCTATGTTAGGTGTTCCTACAAGTGCCGCCATGAAAGTTGCTAAAGATGAATCACTGTCACCGGGAGAAAGAATAGGGGCAGGTGCTACGGCTGGAGCAATGACTTTAGCAAGTATGTTAGGTGGTCCTGCGGCTGGTATATTAGGCTTATTAGGAGGTATATTTAACTCTATGGGAGCTTATCAAGACCCTAGCCAAGTTACGGGTAATATATCTATGTCTAAAGGAGGTACTCTATCAGGAGATATGGACCCTTCTACATCTGGCGGTGGTTTTTATCAAAGTGGTTCTTTAAACAATTTTAATTTCTTCGATGATCTTGCCGCAACAAATCCTAACGCTATAGTAGATTATAAAGGTTTTGAAACTAATGCGGCTGGAGCACGTAACCTAAGTGGATTAGAACATTATTACGGTTCAGAAATGACAGAAGACGCTATATCTGCTGGAGATGCCACGGGTGGTTGGGGTGACGTTGATGATCCCGGTATGACTGCCGACAATTCAGGGTGGGGATAAAATGAGTATAAATTATAGAGGTACAACTTTTTCAGGATATAATAAACCTAAGAGAACCCCAAATCATAAGACAAAATCTCATGCAGTCTTAGCTAAATCCGGTAGCAAAGTCAAACTAATACGTTTTGGACAACAGGGAGTAAGCGGTGCAGGTTCAAATCCTAAAACACCTAAAGAAAAAGCTAGGCGTAAATCTTTTAAAGCTCGTCACGCTTCCGACATATCTAAAGGAAAAATGTCTGCGGCTTATTGGGCCAACAAAACAAAATGGTAATGTACCTCAATATTTAACAGGTAAGGTAAATTTACATGGTAAAAAAATTAACGAAAAGACAGATAGCTACTTTAGCAAAACACCGTGAACATCATACAAAAAAACATATGGATTTTATGAAGACTCGTATGAGAAATGGTAGTACATTTACAGCCGCACATAAAGCCGCAATGAAAAAGGTAGGAAGATGATTAAATTTTTTAAAAGTCTATTATGTGTTTTAACATGGCACGACATAAAGGGTGAAAGAGGAACCTGTAAACGTTGCGGTAAAGTAATTATACCAATACGTTAATCTTAACCAAATAGTTCACAATACCATTTATAAATATAGATAACCCTACGCTGTTTATCACAATCAACGCTCTGTCGTTCCACACGATAGATACATAAGTCCATCCTATAATACCTATAATATGAAAGATTAAATTATACGGGTATATGTTTTGGCTAGTGAGTATCATGGCTAAAATTAATATTATAGTAGATACCCACTTAACTTTCCACGTTAAATCTTTAACAACAACTTTACTCACAAGATTTTTGACCTGTCTGTGGGTCTATAAAACAAGCTTCTGCTTGTGGTTCTTCCTTGACTTCATTCAAGATACCGTAGCGTTTACCATCTGCTCTAAAGGTGGTTATTCCTTTACAGCCTTGTTTCCAAGCATTAAAGTATAACTCCTTAAACTCATCGTAGGTAACACTACTGCCCACGTTGCAGGTCTTAGATACGGCACTGTCAATGTACTTAGAAACCAGAGAAAGCACTGACAGGTGTTCTTCTGCGCTTATATCATTAGCTGTGCGTCCTTCTACACCATTTTTATAAGCGTAGTCTTCTACACGCTGTATCTGATGACCATCAAACTCTTGAATAGTCCTGTCGTAGTACAAGCTAAATGGTGGTTCAATACCAGAGCTTACGTTATCTGCGGTCAAACTGATTGTACCCGTAGGAGCAATAGAGGTAAGGTGAGAGTTTCTTAAACCATTTTCTTTAATCTGATCTTGTACCCAAGGTGATAAAGTCTTAAAAAATTTACCTGCCATATATTTTTCTTTATCATACAGAGGAAAAGAACCTTTATCTTTAGCTAACAAAGCACTTGCATTATAAGAATGATCCCGTAATGTTTTAAGAACTTTTGCAGTAAACTTCATAAAATCTTCTGAAGCATAGGGCATACCGCACATCTCACCAGCATTAGCCAGACCAGTAACACCTAGTCCTATTCTACGCTTGTTCTTAGCTTCTTTCTCTTGTTCTTTTAAAGGATATATAGTTCTATCTATGACGTTATCCATAGCTCTGACTACATGGTGAATGTCTCCAGTAAACAATCCGTAATCAAATTGTCCTGCTCCAACGTATTTAGTTAGGTTAAAACTACCAAGCAGACAAGCACCATAAGGGGGTAAAGGTTGTTCTCCACAGGGGTTGGTAGCTTCAATAGTCTCACAGTAATAAAGGTTATTCATCTTGTTGATAGTATCTATGAACAACACCCCCGGCTCTGCCCAATCCCAAGTAGAACGCATAATCATATCCCATAAAGCTACAGGGTCTACCTCTTCATGCACAACACCATCAAACCTTAAAGGAAATGATTGTTTCTTTTCAAGGCATTTCATAAACTCATCAGTCACACCAACTGAGATATTAAACCCTGTAAGGGACGTACCGTCATTCTTAGCTGTGATAAACTGTTCAATGTCTGGATGGTCTATCCTAAGTACACCCATCTGTGCTCCTCTGCGATGACCGCTAGAAGCTATGGTTTGACATACTGCATCATAGATTTGCATAAAGCTAACTGCACCTGATGCTCTAGAATCTAGAGACTTAATACGATCTCCTCTAGGGCGTAACCTACTAAAGTCATAACCTATGCCACCACCTCTACGCATGGTTTCAGCCGCTTCAGTCGCTCTTCCCATGATAGAGTTCATACTATCTTCTATAGCTCCGCTGACAAAACAATTAAAAGCTGTGGTCTGTCTAGCGGCTCCCATAGCGTTCTGTACTCTACCAGCAGGTAAGAACCTAAGATGTCTCAAGGTGTCCTTAAAGCTCTCAAAATGGTCAGGAGAGTCTTTTAAGGCTCCAGATATTCTAACTACCTTACCGTAAAAATCTTCACCAACTTGCCTATATTTAGTAGTGTCTATTTCTTCGCTAATAGGAAGTTTCATACCGTATTCATTTTCATTCATTATAAGCATCCAAAGGTAAATGTTCAAATTTGTGTAGGTTTTCAGAAATGTTTTCATCTAGCATTAAAGCAACATCTAAGTTAGACAAACCTACAATTTCAATTATATCTTCTATGGTGTATGCTTCAAGTATATCAGATATAATCTCATGCGACAAGAATTTAGAATTTATGCTCACTTTTTTCTTCCTCTCCTACAAAGAAAACAGGCTTACCACTGCGAAACTTTAAATCTAAACCTATATCATCCCAACAAGAAGTTTTATGAGAGCAATATGAGCAGTTAATTCCTAGCTTTTGTCTACCAGAATTACGGTCAGTAACAGTTTCAAAAGACCTTTCAGGTGGTTTCTTTTTAGACACTTGCTTTTTTAAAGATTTAACTTTTTCATTACTGTCTTCTAGATCAGTGTGTTTATAAACAGCTAACTCTCCACCACTTTTATCAAAGGCTAGAAAAGTACCTGACTTTTTACCTAAAGCGTTAGCATATCCACTTATTTGACCACAGTAACCAAAAGGATCATCTTTGGCAAGAGTGCCTTCCTTAAATTTACGCATACCGTATGAGCTAGAGGATTTAACATCGACTAATTCTCCATCTATGATAGCGTCAAGATGCCCCTTGATACCTTCTATCTCAACTTCTTTTTGTTGATCTGTAACTGTATGTCCTGATTCTTTGACCAAATAAAGAATAACTGCTTCCACAACGTCACCAAAAATAAACTTTAATTTAGTTTGAGGAGATAACTGTTCTGCTTGTTCATCACCATTTACATCATACCATAATGAGCGTGTGCAAGGTTTACCTATGTTGGACATACGTAACTTGCCTTTACCTTTTGGCATAGTACCTACCCACAACTGTTTCTTCATAGAATCTACTATGTTAGAAGCCATAGCAAATAAATGCTCTTGACTAGGTGATTTAGTTCCGTTCTCCAACAGGCTATATATATCATCAACGAGTGTATTAATTTTTGGCATTTAAATACTCCATTTTTATAACGTCTTTATGGGTTTTACGTTTTCCTTTAAGTACTTTAACAAGATTACTTTGATCGTAGTTATTTTCAAGTGCAAAATCTCTGATACTTTGACCTTTTATTAAGTTACTGATTCCTCCTTTATACGTTACTATAAAGTCACCTTTACGCAGTTTATTTATAAACTCAGGATCAGCATAACTTTCAACTGGTCTGTAAAATCTTTTACCCCCGACATTTGCATTATAAAAATCGTTAGTTGTTATAACACCAAGCTCAATTTGAACTCGCATTTCTTCGTAGTATAAATTACGTTTGTTACTACATAGTAAAAGTATTCTAAACTCAAAATTGTCTTTACCTAACTTTTCTATGTCAGGTTTAAGATACTTACTACTGCTACAATAATTTCTCCAATCACTTGTTTTAACAGGTTTACCTTTTTTATACTTCATAAGGTGTTTACACCCTATATAAGACCTGTCATCTATAAGATTGGTAATCTGGTAGACAAACCCGAAGTGTTTATCAGGATCGAATTTGCCTACCAGACTGATATCCCAATGACCATAATCAGTAGACACTAAAACTCACTGTCTGCGGCTGATTGAGCAAAATCGTCATCGGTGGGGGGAATCCAAGCAACAGGTTTGGTTATTTTAACACTGTCGATATAAGTAGTAGTGCCTTTGCCAAACTTATTGTCGTAAGGCTTCTGAGTTATTTTAACAATAGCTTCAGTACCAGACGTTAAACGAGTAGGACCATCGTAAGGTTTATCGTCTTCATTATACATCTTAGGTGGCATGGTGGTTTTTAAAGACACATAAGGTTTACCTTCAAATTTCTCATCATTCTGATTTATCTTCAGGTTAAGGTTTTTAGCGTTCTTGATTTGATCTCCATCAAGAACTACAACGGTGCTCCAACGATCAAACTTATCTTTCTTGTCGAAAAGCATGGCATACTCAAGGTTGCCTTCTAAATAATGAAAAGTCATCTTAATGTATTTCACTCCAATCATTTCCAAAGTTAATATCACAGCCTAAATCACATCGAATATTAAACTGTTTGTTCACTGCTTCTATGCTTAGTTTAACACAATCAGAAACTATGTCAACATCTTTTTCAAGACATTCTAAAATAATTTCGTCATGCACCATAGCAATAACTCTAGCATCTACAGACCTCCTTTTTAAATCTAATGCGGTATTCATAAACCAGTTTTTCATTAATACAGCAGAGCTTCCCTGTATTAAAGTATTTAAACTAGCGTGTGCTGAACGCACTGTAAGTATTCTACCATCTATTGCAATCAACTTACCTTCTGTCTCCCCTTTGCGAATAACAGCGTCACTAAACTTTTTAAAAGCTGGTATCTTTTTAAAGAAAGAAGCTCTGAGCATGGCTCCGTCTTTAGCCGTGCCGTTAACTACTTTACCTAACTTAGCATCACCTGCACCATAACACAAAGCGTATATAAAAGTCTTTGCTTGATCTCTGGACGATAATCCTGCGGCCTTCTGATTAGCCGTGTGAACGTCACCTTCAAGAACTTCCTTGGTGTACTCAGGGTCATTGATATAATGAGCTAAGACACGCAATTCAAGGCTCTGAGCGTCTGATCCTACTAAGATATTACCGGGAGAACAAGACCATAACTGCCTACATTCTTTACCATAGGGTTTACGGTTAGATGGTACTTGCTGTAGATTAGGTTTAGAACAAGACATACGATTGGTAACTGCCCCTAAAGAATGATAAAAACATCTTACCCTAGAGTCTGGCTCATTAGCTTTTATCCAAGACTTTAGCATGGCAGACCTTTTACTCAACATAAAGTTTTCAGCCAGTAGATTAGACTCTTTAGAGTTAAATTTTTCCAGTTGTATCTCGTCAACTTTAGGTTTACCAGACGGGGTAAACAACGTAGGTTTCCATCCAAGGGCTATTAATCTTTTAGCGATCTGATCCCTACTGTTTATGTTAAAAGGTATCACTTTTTCTTTTGTCTTTAACTGTTTTATCTCAGGCTTAAATACTTTATCAATTTCCTGTTTTATAGCGTTCTGTTTTTGTTCTATTACGTTAAGTAAAGACAAAGCATCTCGTTCTTTAAAGTAAAATCCATTGTCCCTAACCTTGTTTATTAGCCTTTGTAACTTAAATTCGGACAATATTGACTCTTTTGAGAACTTTTCAAGGTTATTTTGTACCTTTTTGTACAATTTTGTGCATATTTCGACATCTACCTTGCAATATTCTAACATTTCAGGGGTAAATACCTTCCAATCAGGCTTTGGTAACTTAGGATAACCAAGTCTGTTGCCCCATGCTTCCAAACTATGACCACCTTCTATGTCAGGTTGAGCTAAACGCGAAGCAATCAAGGTATCATACTGTTTTACAGCAGGTATACTGATATTCCATAGCTTTTTTAACACTGGAAAGTCAAATTGTATACCATTGTGAGCTACAATATGGTCAAAAGTGGACAAATAAGAGCCTAAACCGTCTGGAGATGTAAAAACTTTATCATTTACAACGACACAATGTATAACACTAGCGTTTAAATGGTCAGTTTCTATGTCAATAACAGCATAACTCATCCTTGACCTCTTTTTTTATTACTAGAATTGGCCATGTTAGAGTGTTTGTTTAAAACTTTCTGATGACGTAAATGTTTAGGCTTGTTTCGCCTTGTCAAACGTTTTTTAGCAACGTATTTATTAAATTTCTGTACCATTAAAACTCCTCTTTAACAGTTTCTAACCTACCGTTAGTTCTGTTATAAAATAACCTACCAGCTACACCAGCATCTCCCGTTTCACGGCACTTTAATACCCTCATGGTGGTGGTATTAGCTTCATCGTCATCATCAGCCTGTGTGTCTCTCTCCAAGGCTATGACAGTATCGCTAACTTGACTTATGCCGTGTGATCCTCTCAGGTGACTTAGGTTAATCTCTGCACCATCTTCATGTGACCTGTCAGAGTTCATGCGTCTAAGATGCGTTACTAAATGTATAGCACAACCTGTCTCTTGTGTCAACTGTCTCAACATGGTCATGGTGCGATCAATAGCTTTACGTTCATCCTGTATGTCAAGACCACTGATTAAGATACTGAGATGATCTATAAAAATAACTTTACAATCTAGACCGACAACCATGTACCTAACCCTGTTTAACAAATCTTCACAATCCATTGATCCAAAATGATCGTACAAGTATACCTTATCAGTACCTAAAGTTTTGTCAAAGAAAACTTTTATATCCTCTTTAGAGTATTTACCAAAAACTTCGTTAAGATGTAACTTATCATTAGCTTCAATCGAAAGTATACCTCTGCGAGTTCGATCAATTGACTCTTCTAAAGCTATAATACCAATGTTAAAATCATTGTTTTTGATGTAATAATGTTGTAATTCCCTGAGAAAACTAGACTTACCTACCCCTGTTCCTGCCGCCCAAGTAACTATTTCACGGGGGCGGATGCCTAATGTTTTCTCCTGTAGTTTTTCCCAAGGAAAAGGTATACTCTCTAGGTTTTGTTCAGACCACAGGCGGTCAAAATTATTACTAGCGTTTTCTATACCACTTGGAGTGTAAATAATAGCGTCCTTCAAGTGCGACATAAACTCTTGTTGCATATTTTTAGAGGTATATTCACAGGAATCTTTAAGCTCTAGATTAACAATCCTAGCTTTACCGGGACTAAATAGTCTAGCAACCTTTTCAGAAGCTACCTTACCTTGATCGTCACTGTCAAAACAAATAAAGACACGCTCAAACCTCTCAAGCATCTCAAGATTAGCTTTTATATCGCGTTCAGCACTGGCAACACCTGATTTAATGGAAAAAGCAGGAACAAGAGTTCTTTTCAAAGATATAGTATCGGAAGTAGGTTTAATCCTATTGGCTATTTGAAAAGCCGCTAAAGCATCTGCTTCTCCCTCAGTGATGATAACTGTGTTACCTAATTCAAAGTTTTTAGCCTTAGCCATAGTATGTACGCCAAACATATCAGCAATAGAAAAATCACCACTGGTCTTAAAATTCTTAGAACTGTCCCTGTACTTGGTTGCTACCTGAACTCCATCACTACAATAAGGAAACTCAACTGAATCGTATTCAACCGTAACATCATAAAAATTAGTAACGGCCTGTGAAATATTACGCTCTGACCACTTTAGACTAGGCTTTAAAATGTTTTTAGATTTAATAGGTATTACTTCTGCTCTCTCCAATGTACTTCTCCAAGCTAGACAACTAAAACAATAAGTGTGATCAGTATAGATGGACATGGCATCACTTGATTCACAATCGGGACAAGGTTGATGTGCGCGAATTATTTTTGACTCTTCATACTGCATTAATAGCTACTCGTTTCATATGTAACATTTAACTTAACAGCATCGTGCTCAAAAACTTTTTCAGTTAAAACATCCGTCAATGCTTCAAGAGATTCAGGACTAAGACAAAAATCTACGGTAACAGAACCAACTTTGTCGGAATGTTTTGTGGTTTTATTGCCCTTAGACTTCTTGTCTTCAATTATATACTCAGAAACAATATCAATTTTTAAATTTTCAATCATCCTTAATCCTCCCATTTAAGTTTATAATAAATCTTACCTTCTACGTCAATAGACTTTGCATTAGGATCAAGGTCTTGCTCACCTACATGATGCCACTTTGCACCAGCATCCATTTCTTCTTGAAACTTATTCAGTGCATCAGCATTGACTTCTGTAAATAGTATTGGGAATATTAGTAGAAAAATCATTAGTTAGTCTCCGTTACTTCGGTTAAATCTTTAAGGTCTAGCCCTTCAGATATATATGAACAGTCAATATACTCATCAGCATGAAACTCTTTTACAGTTCCATCTTTATTTAGCAGTGGATCATTAGTGTCCTTATGAACCAGATAAAATGTGACATCCCACACAGCTATGGAATAATCTTTGTCCTCATATGGCATCAGACAATCTCCTTTGTTCCAACGATCTCAAAGTCTTTTACATAATCATAGCCAATATCCATTTTAAAATCTTGTCTTGCAACATCTTCAGCATTATTTGGATCATTCACTTCAACCTCATACGTGTAAGTAAGAGTTTTAATTGGTGCAAAAGTTACTTTAAATCTTTTATCAGGCATTATTCAATCTCCTTCTTATGTTTGATCTTGCGAGTATACTTTCTTTTACCTTTTTTTGCAAGCACTATTTTATGACCAAGTGCTCTCAGCCATTTCCAATCGGGATTACGCATCAGATTTAGGGAGACTATCCCACACTTTCTTTTTAATCTTAGCTTTAATCGGTCTACCAAAAATATATTCTATGTCTGAATAGACATCATCCGTGTTAGCAGGAATTGTGGTTCCCTTCCATACCTTGGGGTTATACCTTATCGTAACCCATTTCCAGCCTTCGGTGACAACTTCTACTTGTCTCCATCCAGAGCCTATTCTCGGGGCATAATCAAAAAGATTAACTCTCACAGTTTTCCTCCAATTTTTTAAGATACCACCCGGCCTTGGACAAATCTTGTTTTGGATTACCTTTGTGTTTGTATCTGATAATATATTTCAAAGCATTGCCTTTGAGATAACCTAAGAACTCTTCCTTGGTCATGGACATCTTAATAATGTCTATGGCTTCAACAGAAAGCATATTGTAATGCTCTGGGCTATTGACAGGATCACTCATGGCAAACGTTTTTCAATAGAGTTTAATAATTGCAAGAAAAAAACTATAAGACTAGTCATCTTTTTTGTACCTCTCCGTAATTCGGTTAATCTCTTCTTGCCAATCATCATCAATATACACATTGCGAATTTCGGTAGAACAAGTATGACAAATATCTAGTTTCCTAGATGGCTTTAAAACAACGTCACAAATAGCGCACCTCATTTTAACTCCTTATATTTGAAACTATATCCAAAGTCAAGTTGTGACTGGTCAGTAGTTCCCAATATAAAATCAACTGTGTAAGTGCCATTGCTTGTACCTTTTTGGTTAAAATTAATTTCAATATTATTATCTTTGGCGAAAGACAAAAGTAACGTTTTTAATCGTTGTTCATTCATGCTTTTATCTTTACTATGGAACCAGTAATCATTTTGTACATATTAGCTTCATATGCTAAAATCCTCTGGTCTAATGATTTGGGTTTGGCTACTACACCATTGCCTATGTAGATACCAGTGTTCCAATCGGGTTTTACTTGGGGTGTTTTTTTAGCTTTCATGGTTTGTTGATCTCCCTATGATTATAAAAGATAGCATTACGTTTGGCTATCTCTTCTGCTGTTACACGCTTCTCTACTGCATGATCCGTAATTAGACGGTGTATACCGTTCCAATCTTTATCCCTCTGGGCATCTATCTTGTCATAGTCCCATATTTTGTCACTCTGTCTTCTTTTCATGTTCTCTCCATATTGATACTAAGTGCACTTAGTACTATGTGATACTAAGTGCACTTAGTACTATGTGTTAATACTCTATTGTAGTACTATGTGTACTAAGTGTATAAAATACACGATGTTGAATTATTTGTCAAGTATTAATTTATATTCTCTGGAACATTGTGTTGCAAGTTAGACATAAAGTCTTCTATTATTAACTTTAGATAAAATAAATGATTGTCTTTTTTATTAGAAATTGCCAGTTGAACTATACCTTCGCATAATTCTCTGTCTACTTCAGCGTATTCGGTTAATATTTCAATCATTAATGCCGCTTCTGCATCAAGTAAATATGGATTAGCCATTATATCTTTTCCTAAAATATTCTAAACGTTTTTTTTCACTTGCATATTTGTACCAATCGGGCAAAAAATTAGTTCGGCTTTCTTGGTAGTTTTTCCAAACTAAAAAAGCTTTGTGTTCGTCTTTATCCATGAATTGCACCTAGTATGGTAAAAGCGATAATTATACATCCGCAAAATATGCCAAGATAAATTAAATCTAGTATGTCTTTTCTTTTCATGTCTTTTCCTTATGTTATTGTTTGGCGGATTGTATCAAGTGTTTTAAGTGTAGTCAAGTAAAAAAAAAACTTGACATCGTTTTTACTTTATGTTATACAATAAATATCTTTAACAAAACGAGGGAAATACAATGTTAAAAATTGATACTTTAAGTACTGAAGATGGAACCAACGGTTTTCGTTTTCGCGTCTATCTTTTGTCAAAACCAATTTGTTCTGGGTTTTTCCGTAAACATCCAACCAAGAACAAATGGTTAAAGTTTGCTAGGTTAAAGGTTTTTAACCAGTTTAGTATTGGACATAATACTTTATATGTTCAAAGGTTAAATGCTAAAAAATCTAGAAAGACTAGCAAAACTTTTGTAACTAGACAGCAAAAATGGTTAGCATTTCCACAAATTAATTTTTAATAAAATACGAGAGGTGAATAGACAATGTGTAATTAATTTTACACATTGTCTTTTTTAGTTGACACGGGGTTTTATTTGTGCAATATTAAATTATCTTAAATCAATAGGGAATAAAATAATGTCAATGTTCAAAACAAACGCAGAAATTAGACGGTTTATTAACCTACAGTTAATGAGCGTTAATGATGCACCGGATACGCTTAAAAATAAATATTCTACTTACGTGTCTTGTGTCGCAAATGATAGACAAATAAGTTTTATTTTGTCTTTTAAACAATGGATAGGGAATAAATCATCATGTTAGTAAAAGATGCACAAGAATTAGGTAAAATCTCAAATGGCAATACCAAGATGCCGGGAACTACATTTTCAATAGATGCGTTCGCGTGTCAAACTGGTTCTAAATTAGCAAAGATAAAAGGCACAAGCTGTAATAGTTGCTATGCTCGCAAATTACAAAAGCTAAGGCCAAGTGTTGACATGGGTTATAAGTTAAACCTTGCAAAATATAACAAGGCATTGTCAGAAAACAAATTATTTACTTGGGTTTCTGCAATGGTGTTTCAAATTGAACGCCAAGCTAAAAAGACTGGTGTATATTATCATCGTTGGTTCGATGCCGGTGATTTACAAAGTGAACAAATGTTCAAGGCAATTTGCCTTGTTTGCGAACGTACACCAAATATAAAGCATTGGTTGCCAACCCAAGAACGTAATTATGTAAATGCTTATGCAATACCTGAAAATTTATGTGTTCGCGTATCAGGTTCAAAAATAAACGGTAAAGCAAGTACAAGGTCATATGGTGCACTGTTGCCAAATTTGTGCACTAGTACAGTACACACAAAAGATCACGAACCAATAGGCCAAGAATGTAAAGCATATACTAGAAATAATAATTGCGGTAATTGTCGCGCTTGTTGGGATACTACAGTCAAAAACGTATCCTATAAAAAGCACTAATATATTCCCTAGCGACTTGGCTCGATGTTATTAATTTAACATCGGGCATTTTTTTTGTTGACGTACTAAACAAAATAGTTTATTGGTAAATTATCTTAAACTTTAAATAGGGAATAAAATAATGTCAGTACATATTTGGAATAAAAAGGACACTCAAATGGTAATACGTACTATGCGCAGAGCTGGCTATGATATTAGAAAAACTGATGGTATTTACCAGACTTACGATAACGGCAAAATTTGGCTAGTTAACGGTAAACCATTATTTTCTGCAATGCCCGGCAATAATGGTTATTTAGTCCACTTTCAGGAGAATGTTGTGCTAGATCAACAATGGGATAATCAAGACTTTATGTAAATTTAACATTCTCAAAATTAAACCCTAGTTTAACCGCTAGGGTTTTTTTATGCCTGTACGCTATTTTAAGCACGTTACAGCGCATCCTTGTCTTTACGGCACTTTACTATATAAAATATACTTACTTGCGTTCTAGCGAGAAATAGTCCTACAAGCTATTTTAAGCACGTTACAGAGTGTTTAAGCCTATAAGGTGTACCAGTACACTATTTAAATTACATAGCCTGAGAACGTCTTAAAATAGCCCATAGTTTATTGCCTATTATTTAAGCAATTCAATCATTTGTATATTCTTTACACACACTGTACACA
>VTLG01012864.1_pt1 | contig 38108 bp, 47 predicted proteins | sample 4694571 | NCBI WGS metagenome assembly VTLG01 (sample SAMN12604809, study PRJNA352737) | marine metagenome | biome: ENVO:00000447; feature: ENVO:00000209|ENVO:00000569|ENVO:01000036; material: ENVO:00002151; isolation source: viral sequences binned using virsorter ...
CACGTTGGGGAACCTGTAGCGCCCCTTTAGTGCGTAGCAGCCGTGGCACGTGGTGCCCGGTATTTGCGCCAGCTTGCTCCCTGTCTTACAGTGTATCGCGGGCAGGTTGTAACTATAGCCCGGCATTTTGGAGGGCTTCGACAGCCCGCCAGTAATTAATTTTCTTTGTTGTGCATTCATATGATTATCCTTTCTAATGGCTTGAGGCCTGCCCGTCGCGTTTTAATGTTTCCTAGGTACAGACCTCAATATCATTTTATCCCATATTAATAGAGGGATGTCAAATTTTATTTTCGCATATAGCTTGAGCGCTTGTTCGCTTGAACGCTTGCCGCCTGCGCGCCGTGCTGGGCTTGCGGGCTTGAGCCTTCCATAGCCAGTAATCATTAACAGTGCCGCGGACCCCGGTCCGAGAAGCAAGCGCCGCGGGACCAGTGTCCCGCAGCAGCTTACTATTGTAGGTTGATCGATTACTCAATGATCGAGGCCACCTTATCCGCGGCGGCAAATATTTCAGCATCTTCAGGTGCTACTTGCACCTGGTCCAGCATGTCATCAGTTGAGTCAACTGGGCCGTAGCCTTCCTTGTAATTACCTGTTACGTCAGTACCCGCCGGGGTCAGCTCAATTCTAAACTTAGCTGGGAAGACCACGGCAACATCACCTGCCAATCTAGGATCCGGCATATTACCGCCGTATTGACCTTTGAACAGGTTATAACGTAAATGACTAGCTCTATGATTAATTTGAGGATCAGCTTTCATTAATGCCTCTTCATCACAGTACAGGTCCACGTCAACAGACTCGGGCTTATTGCCATGCTGTATCCAGCGGCCCTGTGCTATCTCTATGATGTTAGTGTTGATCAGCGGGTAGATGTCTTTGAAGCTCGGTCCATCTCCATCTGGTCCGACCTCCAGTTCCAGCATCTCCGCCGGGCTGTCATCAGCTTTTAGTATCATTACATTTTGTGTTTTTGGATTAGTCATATTATTTCTCCTTTTTAAGTTATATCATCTTATCCCATATTCATGACACATTGTCAAATATTATTTTTGCTTGCGGCCTTGAGCCCTTGCGGCCTTGAGCCCTTGCGGCCCGGAACGGTGAAAAGATCCCAGAGGTCCAGGCCCGCGTGCCTGGAGTCGATCCATCCGGGTGCTCCAGGCACAGTGCCCGGGATGCGCATACACGCGTGCTTTACCAGCTGCTCTTAGCTCGCATCACCCCAGACACATTGTGCTTGGACATTCATGGGTTACCCATACGGACCCAAGCACAATTATTTATATGGGAAACTATTTGACAATTACAAGGGGTAATGATATAAAAACAAATCAATTAATGAAAGGATAAGATATGATTGACGAAATACAAGAAATAGAGCCAACATTCGAAGATTTTACAGAACGATTGATTGGACAATTTAAAAAAGCTGACCACTTTTACATTGTACACTATTGCAAGAAAAGAGATGATGTAGAAGAACGCAGATGTTATTGGGACGAGAAATCTAAAATTTGGATGACTAGTAAAAATAAACTAGCGATTACTTGCGTTGCATTAAATAATGATGATTACACGATAGATGGGTATAGAACTTTTACTAATATATTTACTATTAAAGGCTATCAACCTAAGGTGGCAACTAGTGAGGAACTGCATTAATGGAACACGCATTTAAAAAAGGCAAGGCTTATATTTGTCAAAATCCAAGTTGTCAAAAAAAGTTCTATAAATATGGATATGGTCAAAGTAACCAAGTAAGATATGTTTACGGGAAAAGTGAGGCAGAACTAAATGCAAGATTAGACCAGATTGAAAGTCAAGGATTATGGCTTCGACATGGTGAAGCTCAGGAATATAGCTGGTCTGGGCAATGGTGCCAAACTATGAACGCGACTAGACCTGATAAATATGGACCATACTTCCATTCTCAAGGGTGTATGTATGATTGGATTAGCGATAATATAGCTGATATTCATAATATAATACTTGCACAAAATAACAATTCTGTTAATATCCCAGAATAACTAACGAAAGGAAAATAATATGTCTAAAATAAGAATGAATGACGAATATAGGAAGAAAATTCTTAATCGTTATATCGAACACGCAGAAGGTGAGGACACTCAAGAGAGGAAAGCATATCTTGACGCAAAAGCAAACATAATGGACTTGTATGCAGATACATTTTCACTTGCTAGAAATGTAGTCAAGAGGTCTTATCCTGATGAAGATGTTGAAACTTGCCAAGAACTAAAAAACAAATACGGACAACCCTTAGATGTTGTAGCAAAAGATAAATGTTTTTATTTCTCTCATGCACAAGAACAAGGACATGACGAAAATGAATATGAAGATAGAGTAATGTCAGAACATTTTGATTTTGGTTTATATGGCGATTGCAATAGTGGTGGTCATAGTTATGATAGTGGCAGAAAATTTGCTTATGCTTTATATCGAGATGAATTAAAAGCACAAGATTGCAACCCTGACATTTATCCACAACAAGAGGGCAATCAAGACAACCCACACAAATCACAAATTTGTGAGGCGAATGACAAGGCACTAGGTTATGGTGGCTACTCTCATTATTCTAGCGATAGAGATAACAACACGGGAATTGCAAAGGACTTTGATAAGCAATTCTATGTTGATATTATCGGAGTTAGTCATTGTAGGTCTAGAACTATTGCTTGTACTCAAGCTGAGTTTCAAACTTTCCAAATGTTTAAAAAGCAAAAAGGAATGTTAATCTCGGCTCACGCAACATGGGTAGACACAATAACAGCACAGAAAAAAGCTATGGCTATGGGTTTAAAAGCTTATCGCTATTTAACTGAGGGTGTTGAGTTGATGACTGAGTTAGGTGTTGATTGTGATGAGGCAGACTTAATCAAAGTTAATTCAACGGGCTTAACAATGTATAACCCTCAAAATCTCGCTAGTATGATACAAGGCATGAAGAACAAAACTATGACGAGAGAACAGAAGATTGCTGAACGAATGAAATATGATGAAGGCGATACTCTAGTTGCAGTCGCTAACTCTATACATTCACGGCACTAAGTTTATTAGGCATGGTAGATTATATCTGTAAGTCCTAATATTACTTTTATTCTTGACAGTTGCATAAATACAACACGCGGCCTTGCGGCCTTGCGGTCTTAAGAAAAAAGTAGGACCCGCTTGCGATCTTACCCCAGCTTGAAGACTTACCCCCCACACCCCCTTTTATATATAAAGGGGTCCCAATGCTGTCATGTAGTGTTTGATTTGGACATAGATATGTGTTAAATTCATTTTCACTTTTAAAAAGGTAAGTGCAAAAATTTTTTAGAAAATTTTTTTCAAATGTTAAATCCAGAACAAATAAACAATCTACCACCAGACGCTAAAAAAGAATATTTACGCACAATGGTTTTGCTTGATGAAAAGAAAAAAGATCAAGCGATCCGTGATGATTTTTTAACTTTTGTAAAATACATGTGGCCAGAATTTATTGAAGGTGAACACCACAAAATTATGGCAGAAAAATTTAACCGTGTAGCTAACGGTGAATTAAAACGTTTAATTATTAATATGGCACCTCGTCATACTAAATCTGAATTTGCATCTAATTTTTTACCTGCGTGGATGATTGGTAACAAACCAGAATTAAAAATAATTCAAGCAACTAACAATGCAGAACTTGCAGTTCGTTTTGGTCGTAAAGCAAAAACATTGATTGATACAGAAGATTATCAAAAAGTATTTAACACAAGACTAAGAGAAGATTCACAAGCAGCAGGTAAATGGGAAACAGCACAAGGTGGTGAATATTATGCAGCAGGTGTTGGTGGTTCAATTACAGGTCGTGGTGCGGATCTACTTATCATTGATGATCCACATTCAGAGCAAGACGCTTTAAACATAGCCTCTTATGATAGAGTTTACGAATGGTATACATCAGGACCACGACAACGTTTACAACCTGGTGGTAGAATTATTGTTGTTATGACAAGATGGAACGTAGCTGACTTAACAGGTAAATTACAAAAAGCACAAAAAGAACCAAAAGCAGATCAGTGGGAAGTAATAGAGTTTCCTGCAATCTTACCATCAGGTAAACCTGTTTGGCCGGGGTATTGGAAATTAGATGAACTAGAAGCTGTTAAGGCATCTGTAAGTATACAAAAATGGAATGCACAATATCAACAAAACCCAACAGCAGAAGAAGGTAGTATTATAAAACGTGAGTGGTGGCAAATTTGGGAAAAGGATGAACTACCTCCATTAATGCATGTAATACAATCTTACGATACAGCTTTTATGAAAAAAGAAACTGCTGACTATTCTGCTATTACTACTTGGGGTGTATTTAAAAAAGACGAAGATAGTCCACCAATGCTTATGTTAGTTGATATGATTAAGGATAGATACGAGTTTCCCGAACTACGTAAAATTGCAAAAGAACAATATGATTATTGGAAACCAGAATCTGTTATAATTGAAGCAAAAGCATCAGGGTTACCATTAACCTATGAAATGCGCAAATTAGGTATACCTGTTATTAACTTTACACCAAGCAAAGGAAATGATAAACATACTAGAGTAAATGCCGTAGCGCCTTTGTTTGAGTCAGGGATGATTTGGGCACCGGACCGCGAATTTGCTGAAGAGGTAATTGAGGAATGCGCTGCATTCCCACTAGGCGAACACGATGACTTAGTGGACAGCATGACTCAAGCCGTAATGAGATTTAGACAAGGTGGTTTTGTAGAACATCCAGACGATTACGAAGATGAGCCTATACCACAACAAAAGAGGACGTATTATTAATGTCAAAGATAAAATTATTACAAGGTCTAGCATCTTTATTTAAAGGTAAGGGTAAAGACGTTGCAAAAACAACTCTTCCAGATACAACAAGCAATATATCGAATGTATTTACAAAAAACATAATTGATGAGTTTGGTCAAGACGAGGTTAAAAAAGTTTTTAAAATTATTGGTGATAAAGATAAAGATCCACAACTAGCAAAACTATTTTTTAAACCAAATGAATCAAGATTAGATGAAGTTGTTAATATGCTCGAGAAACGTTACATGGGCAGTGAAAGATTACAGGCACATTCAATAAGTTTTAAAAGACGCGGATCGGGCGCCGCGGAACGTTATTTAAGATTAAATGATAGTGGAGCACGGCTCACGGATTTACCAGGTGGACCAGGGGATAGAGTATTATATTATAAACACTACGGTGAAATGAGTGGTACAAGAAATTTAGAAGGTAAAAGTGTTTTTAAAAATGAAAAACCTACTATTTTTGATGAAGGTACAATGTTAACTGATGAAGGTAAAACTATAGAAGGGTTTGCTATGCCAACTGATGATTTAAGTCCTTTAGTTAAAGACATGGAGAAAATGGCAGCAGAAGCAAAAGCTATGACAGAGTTTGCAAAAAGAGACCAACTACAAATATCAAATGCATTAGATACTTTTAATAGAATGATAGATGATGGAGAAGATCCTGCTGAAGCATTAAAGATGTTAAAAGAATTAATGAAAAGAACTAAAAACGCAGAAGGTGGTCGCGTAGGGATGGCGCTAGGTGGAGCTGCTAAAGGAATTATGCAAGCAATTAAACTTGCAGCTAAAGGCATAAAACCTTTTGGACAAAAACAAACTTACAAACAAAAAGTAACAACAAAAGGTGTTTCTAACGAACAGTTTGATGAAATATTTAAAAAACAACTTAACAGAGTTCCTGACGAAGTTGTAGACCAAGCAACAGGTGAAGGACTTAACACAAGTTTAAGAGAAGCAGAGGCCATAATAACAGGTCAGAAACTTGGATTACTTTCACAAGCACAAAGAACAAAAATTGCAAAAGCTATGACAGAAAAAGTTTCTAAACAAATTTATGATGATCCTAATCCACGTTTTAATAATGACTATTTAGAATACATGGACGACGCTGTAGGAAGAATGGATGCTATACTTGAGATAGAAAGATTAGGGGGTGACTTAACGCCAAAACCAATTTATGAGGGTAAGGAAATAATTGCAGCTGGAATAGATTTTAGACAATTAGATAAACTAAAAAACAAGGAATCAGCTTTAGATTTAATTAAAAAAGGTATAGACAAAGGGCAAATAAAAGTAGCAAATCCAAAAACAGCAGACATAATACCATTTAAACCAAGAGAGAAAAAATTTAAAGGTGGTTTGCTGGGACTATTGAAAAGAATAAACCCAAAGTTAGAAAAAGATATGGTTAAAACAGGTCCTTTTCAAACAGGACACAGATCTGACATAGTGGGTGACATGCAACAAATTAAAAACGTTTCAAGAAACGAAGGGGTCACACTCGAACGATTGGATTCTTTGTATGACATGGTGCAAGAATCACCTAGATACAATGAGGCTATGAGAGGTGCTATGATGAAATTAGTCGACTATGAAAGATTTAGGGCTATACTATTGGATGACAATATAAAACTGCAAAGAATGCTAAAAAATGATCCTGAAGGATCAGAAAAATTTATAAGAATGTTATTTAGAGAAGGTGGGTCAGAGCCGCAGTTTAATTTAGGTGGTTTAGTTCCACCGCAAAGAGGACCGATGTCAGAAGGCATGGGAACATTATATAGGAGCAAATAATGGCTATAGAAAAAGAACTATTAGAAAAAAGTAAAATGCCAGTTGACGTCTTACCAGAAGACGTAGAACTAGAAGCACAAGATTTAAATCCATCAGATATTGACGTACAGATGATGGAAGATGGCAGCGCTGAAGTAGATTTCGACCCACAAGCAGAAGCTATGCAAGGAGCAGAAGAACACAACGCTAATCTTGCTGAATATATAGAAGATGGAGAACTAGCAGTTATTGCTTCTGATATATTAGATTCTTTTGAAGAATGTGAAGCTTCAAGAGCAGATTGGGAATCAACTTATACAAAAGGATTAGATCTACTTGGTTTTAAATACGAGGACAGGTCAGAACCTTTCCAAGGGGCTAGTGGTGCAACACACCCAGTTCTTGCAGAAGCTGTTACACAATTCCAAGCTTTAGCTTATAAAGAATTAATGCCTGCTGATGGTCCAGTAAGAACACAGATTATAGGATTAGAGTCATCTGAAAAAGTTGCACAAGCACATCGTGTAAAACAATTTATGAATTATCAACTAATGGTTAACATGAAAGAATACGAACCTGAATTTGATCAAATGTTATTTAATTTACCACTATCAGGTTCTACATTTAAAAAAATATATTATGATGCATTGTTAGGAAGAAGTGTTTCTAAGTTTGTACCTGCAGAAGATTTATATGTTCCATACACCGCAACATCATTAGACGATACAGAAACAATTATTCACCACATAAAAATGACAGTTAATGATGTTAGACAACATCAACTTGCTGGTATTTATTTAGACACGCCTATGGATGATGAAGGTGTTTACAATAAAAATGATATTGAAGAAGCTAAAGATAAAATGAGTGGAATTGATACAATGTCAAATGACGTTTGTTCTATATTTGAAGCACACGTTCATTTAGAGATTCCTGGGTTTGAAGATATTGATCCAAACACAAATGAATCAACGGGTGTTAAATTTCCATACATTGTAACTCTAAAAGAAGACACAGCAGAAGTTTTATCTATTAAACGTAATTGGAAACAAAGTGACATGACTAAAAAACGTCAAGATTACTTTGTTCATTTCAAATTTCTACCAGGACTCGGTTTTTACGGGTTCGGCTTAATCCACATGATCGGCGGTCTATCACGGACTGCCACAGCCGCTCTAAGACAACTCTTAGACGCCGGCACCTTGTCAAACTTACCAGCCGGATTCAAAATGCGAGGCATCCGCGTCAGAGACGAAGCTCAACCGTTGCAGCCGGGCGAGTTCCGTGACGTTGATGCACCTGGTGGAAATCTTAGAGATGCGTTTATGCCTTTACCGTTTAAAGGCCCAGACGCTACATTACTGCAGTTAATGGGTACGGTTGTACAAGCAGGTCAAAGATTCGCGAGCATTGCTGATATGCAAGTTGGTGATGGTAATCAAGCAGCAGCAGTTGGAACGACTGTTGCATTATTGGAACGTGGATCGCGGGTTATGTCAGCAATACACAAAAGAATGTATGCAGCTATGAAATCTGAATTTGCTCTTCTTTCAGAATGTTTTGTAACTTACTTACCAAACATGTATCCCTATGATGTTGTAGGTGGTCAAAACCAAATATTTAAAACTGATTTTGATCAAAAAATAGATATTATTCCTGTAGCAGACCCTAATATATTTTCACAAACACAAAGAATTAGTATTGCACAATCAGAAATGCAAATTGCAATGACAAATCCACAGATGCATAACATTTATCATGCGTATAGACACATGTATGAGGCACTTGGAGTCAAAGATATTGATCAATTATTACCACCACCGCCACAACCACAAGCAATGGACCCAGCAACTGAAAATATTTTAGCTTTAAATGGTAAAAAATTTCAAGCTTTCCCAAAACAAGACCACCAAGCACACATGAAATCACATTTAAGGTTCATGGGTACGATGGTTGTTAGAAATAATCCACAAGCAATGTCAATGTTGCAACAAAACTGCATGGAACACATACTTTTAATGGCACAAGAGCAAGTTGAAATTGAATTTAGAGACCAATACTTAGCTATGCAGCAAAAAATGCAACAAATAAAACCTATGTTAGAACAAGCTCAACAAAATCCGCAGTTACAACAACAAATGCAACAAAATCCGCAGTTACAACAGATTCAACAAGAAGAAACTAACTTAAATATTATGATGGAAGCTAGAAAATCTTCTTTAATTGCAGAATTTACAGAAGATTACGCAAAAGCTGAAAAAGAAGTGTTAAATCAAGTTGAAAATGACCCATTATTAAAACTTAAAGACAGAGAACTTGATATTAAAGCTAGAGAAGACCAAGCACAACAACAGCAAGCAGAAAATAAATTAAATCTAGAGCGAGCTAAAATGCTCCAAAACAAAGAGTTAGCAGAAGAGAAAATGGAAGAGGCAGACAAACATCAAAAACTAAGAGCTGCTGTATCTTTAGCAAAAGATGGTATAAAAGATATGAAAGCTAAAATTACAGAGGGAGGTAATTAATGGTTTCTATAGCACAAGGTTTAAGAATGTTAGGTGGTGGTAAAGACAGGACTGGCTATTCTGAAATGCTAGATGGTATGGAAGTTAGAGATTTACTAGGAGAAAGAAGAGCCGCAAAATCAGCTGCTGATGCACAAGACGCATTAATGAAACAAATATCTTCAATGTATGGTGATACTGGTGATACTGGTGATACTGGTGATGTTAGTGATATTAGTGATCTTGTTGATCAAAGCACTCAATATAATTTTGGTGATATTTTTAATAAAGATTTTTATACAGGTGCAGATGAAAAAAATATTATGACTGCAGGTCCAGACGCTATAAAATATGCTTCTAATTTCCTGGTAGGAAACCCAGATACATCAGCTGGTGGAGAAGATTTTAAAAAGTATGTAACAGACAATCCAGGAAAATCAGCTTATGAATTTGCAAAATTTGCTTCATATTTTACTCCTTTGGCACTCACTGCAGCAACTGCAGATGCAATGGGTATGGCTGGAGTAGATCCATATGAAGCGGTTACTACTCCTAATATAACTCTTGATGAAGTTTTAGATGATACAAGTACTTTTGGAAAAGATTCTACACTTAACGAAACAGGGTCGTTAGATAGAGCTCGTATTATACAAGAGTTAAATGAAAATATGGATATAGACGTAGAAGATTATCCTGATTGGTACAGAGAAGATGACCATTTTGGTTCTATTGCAGGTGAGTATTTAAATAAAGCAGATGGTGGAAGAGTCGGAATGTTTTTAGGAGGAACTACTGCAAGTGGTACAGCACAACCACAAACACAACTTGGATATCAAGCGCAACAGCAAATGTTACAACCTTATAGTGGTGGTTTAGGTGGTCTAATAAATCAAAACCCACAAATACAACAACAGCTACAGGGTTTAAATCAACAAAATTATAATTTACCAAACCAAGTACAAAATCAAATGTATACACCACAACCTTATAATCCGTTTGTAACCATGGCCCCCGTTTCAGGAACCATGGGTTTTTATGATCCATCAACTTTAGATATGCCGGTAAGCAATGATCCGGTAATGTTAGGTGGACCAGACCCATATCAAACAATTGATCCATATGTAACTCCATCATACAATTATGGACAGGGACCGCGACCCGCGGATCAATATGGAATAGGTTTATCTTCAGCTGATATTGCAGCGACTTTTGGAGATAAAGAAAAATTTAGTTTAGAAGCACAACGAAGAAAAGCAGAAGCAGTAGCGGCTGAAAAAAAAGCTGCTGAGCAATCTAGCACACGGCGTCAACACCATGGTGGTAGAAACTAATGGCAATTTCGAGAGCTCAAATGAGCAAAACAACAGAAAAGAAAAGTAAAAAAAATAAGAAAATTAGTAAGGTTATGCGTGAATATAAATCAGGCAAACTTAAATCTGGTAAATCTAATAAAAAAGTGGTAAATAAAAAGCAAGCTATCGCTATTGCAATTAGCGAAGCTAATAAAAAAAAGAGGAGGATCAAATGATCGAAGAACTCAAAGAAAAAATCATGGACAAGTGGGAAGACACTTCTATGAAAACAAAACTTATTGGAGCTGCTGTTATAGTTATAATAATTGTTTCAATTATAATTAGCTAGGAGAATTACTATGGTAATTGGCACAATTGCAAAAGAAACTCTTAAAAATGCAATAAAAAAGTTTTCAAAAAAAATACCTAAGTCTACTACAGTATTAGGACCTAAACGTGTTGGATCTGGACCTAAAAAGAAAAGCAAATTAAAACCTAGAACTACTTCTCGTTCGCGTGTTCAATCTGGACCTAAAAAGAAAAGAAAATTAGGACCTAAATCTAAAGCTGCTCTTGGTACTGCAGGTGTTGCTTCTGTTGCTACTCCTTTAATGAGAGATGGAAAAAAATCACAAGCAGAAACATCTAAACCTACCCTTACTGATAGAAGGGGAAGCATGCCGGGACCTAAAAAGAAAAGAAAACAATCTTTAGACCCAGCAGTTAGATACTCAAAAGGATTTGTTAGAGACAGTAAAGGTAATGTTATACGACACAAAAAATTAACTCCTGAACAACTTAAAGAACGACGCGGCAATAGATAATGTTTAGAATTAAACCATCTGTAAAATGGAAATTACAAGTTATATTTAATGTAGCTGTAGTTGCTGTTTTAGGATACCTTATACTTGTATGATATTTGATGTATTAAAACTAGCAGTTGGTGCTGGTACTCACATAATGAAAAACAGACAAAAGCGTAAAATGCTTGAGTCTGATGCAGCTATGGTTCATGCACAGAAAATGGCTAGTGGTGAAATTGAATACCAACAAGTTATAAGAAAATCACAAGACAATGGATGGAAAGACGAATTTGTCCTTATTTTAATTTCGCTCCCGATTTTACTTTTAATATGGAGTGTGTTTAGTGACGATCCACTGATTAAAGAAAAAATAGACATTTTCTTTGAACAGTTTGCAGCTCTCCCGATGTGGTACCAGATGCTATTTGTAGGCGTCGTGGGCAGCATATACGGACTCAAGGGCGTAGATATCTTTAAGAACAATCAGAAAAAATAGTTGACTTAATTTTACATTGGGGGAAACAATGGGGGAAGAAGATAAACCCACGAATCCGCTTGACGTGTTCTGGGACCAATTAGGAGATAAAAAGAAAAAATATGTCAGAAGCTATGGATCCAACAAACATAATATACAATCTAAAAAAAGCAATGCAAAATCAAATGGACGCACTAGTTCAAACGATAGCAAACGGCGGGGTTGACACTATGGAAGAATACAAATATATAATAGGTAAGATACATGGTATCGATACAATAAATCAGGAACTCTCTAACCTGCTAAAACCAAAGGAGCCGGATAACGATGACAAAGTCACACGCATTAGAAGATAAATACGACGCACAAGACGACGCATTAAAAATAGCACAACACGAAGCTGAAGAAGCTCCTACCAAAACAAATTTAGAAAAATTACCCAACCCAACAGGTTGGAGATTATTAGTAATGCCTTTTAAAGTTAAAGAAGAATCAAAAGGTGGAATTATATTAGCACAAGAAACATTAGATAGAGCTAGAGCCGCTGTCCAAGTTGGATATGTATTGAAGATGGGTTCTCTTTGTTACAAAGATGAAGAAAAATTTACAACAGGACCGTGGTGTAAAGAAAAAGATTGGGTGATATTTGCAAGATATGCAGGGTCACGTATTGATATTGAGGGTGGCGAGATAAAAATGTTAAACGATGATGAAATCTTAGGTACGATAGAAGATCCTAAAGATTTGATTCACGCAATGTAATTCATAGGAGGAATTAACTATGCTAGAAAAAGATATGGTAGAAATACCAGGAGAAGAAGATGAACAAGAAACAGAAATTGATCTGGATGCACCAGCACCGGAACAATCGTTAGAAGAGGAACAAATTGATGTTGAAGAAGACAATACTCAGTCCGATAACTCATCTGAGAAACCTGATGAGCGCAAAGACGTTCAAACAAGCGAACAAAAAGAACTTGGAGAATACTCAGAAGGTGTTCAAAAAAGAATAGCTAAACTTACTCGTAAAATGCGAGAAGCTGAAAGGCAAAAAGAAGAAGCTATTGCCTACGCGCAACAAATTAATCAACAAGCACAAAAAATGAAAGGTCGTTATGACAAGCTTGGTGATAACTACACTAAAGAATTAGAGCAAAAAGTAACTGCTGGTATGGCTGCTGCAAAAGCAGAATTAAAAGCAGCGACTGAATCACAAGATGTTGATAGACAAGTTGAAGCACAAAAAGCTATTGCACAATTAGCAATGGAAGAAACAAGACTAGGCCAACTTAAAAATGTTCAAGAGGAAAGATTATCTAGAAACACTGAAACTCAAGAACAACCTGTTAATTATCAAAATTATGCTCAACAAATGCCTACTACACAAGATCTTTATCAAGCTGCACAGCAAATTGATCCAAAAGCAGAAACATGGTCCGCGAAAAACTCTTGGTTTGGCACGGATAATGCTATGACTTACACTGCTTTTGACATACATAGAAAGCTTGTAGAAGAGGAAGGATATGACACTCAAAGCGATGATTATTATAATGAAGTGGATCGTAGAATAAGACTTGAATTCCCACACAAATTTGATAAAGTAGAGTCAACCACATCTGAACAACCTGTTCAGAATGTTGCAAGTGCTAAACGTCCAGCCACAAAAGGACGCAGAAAAACTGTGAAACTCACACCGTCACAGATAGCAATTTCTAAAAGATTAGGTGTGCCACTTGAAGAGTATGCGAAACAATTAGCCGCGAAGGAGGTATAAGCATGACAAACGATAAAAAAGTAGTAAAGAAAGCTTCCCGCGTGAGTACAACTAGGGCAAAAAAAGAAAAGCCTAAAGTTTGGACTCCTCCATCAACACTAGATGCACCGCCTGCGCCTGACGGTTATGTACATAGATGGATACGCGCAGAAGTAATGGGTTATGATGATTCAAAAAACATAGCTGCATCACTTAGATCTGGATGGGAATTAGTTAGATCTGATGAATATCCGGGTGATGAGTATCCAAATATAGATGCTGGAAAATACGCAGGAGTGATTGGGGTTGGTGGCCTTGTGCTGGCAAGGATGCCTAAAGAACTCGCAAAGCAAAGAGATGAGTATTATAGACAATTAAATGCTGATCGTAATGAAGCTTTAGAAACCGATGTTATGAAGGAACAGCACCCAAGTATGCCGATCAATCAAGAAAGGCAGACTCGTGTAACTTTTGGTGGCTCAAAGAAAAACTAATTATTTAGTAATTCCTATCCATCGATTAAACTTAACCCTTTAAGGAGGAAACAAATATGGCAAATATAGATGCTCGTTTTGGTTTTAGGCCTAGTGGTAAAGTTGGAGGAAATCCGGACAATGGTGCTCTTTCGCAGTATACAATTTTAGATGGCGAAACAACAACAATGTTCCAAGGAGACATGGTAAAATTTGCAAGTGGTGGTGTCGTAGATGCTGCTGTTGCAGATGCCGGTCTTATGGTTTTTAACGGAATCCAATACGACGATCCCACTACAGGAAAACCAACATTTAAGAACCAATATGACGGAGTTGATCTTGACAAAAATATAGATTGCTTCGTTTATGACGATCCGTACCAAGTGTACGAAGCTCAAGGCGACACAGCGGCAACACAAACTATGGTAGGCACGTATATGGACCATATCGAAACTCATTCTGGAAATACTTCAACAGGTCTTTCTGGAGATGAAATCGATACGTCTGATACAGCAGCTACTTTATCTGGTGTTAAATTCCTAGGTCTCGCTGAAACCCCAGGGAACTCCCTCGGCGTTCACAACGTACTACGTTGTTTTATCGCTGAAGCAGTTCACATAAATTAATAGCAGGAGGACATAAAAAATGGCTATAAATAGACAACAACTAGCAAAAGAGCTAGAGCCAGGTCTGAATGCATTATTCGGGCTTGAGTACAAAAACTACGAAAATCAACACGCAGAGATTTTCGATACTGAAACAAGTGACAGAGCTTTTGAAGAAGAAGTAATGTTATCTGGTTTCGGGGAAGCACAAGTAAAAGCTGAAGGTTCAGCTGTTGCTTATGATGACGCGAACGAGCACTTCACTGCACGTTACACTCACGAGACAATTGCTCTCGCTTTCTCAATTACTGAGGAAGCTGTTGAGGATAACCTGTATGACAGTATCGCTAAACGTTATACTAAAGCACTAGCAAGATCTATGGCTCAGACAAAACAAATTAAAGCAGCGAACATTTTAAACAATGCTTTCGCTACTAATACCTACGGAGATAGTCAGTTCTTGATCGATGATGATCACCCTACTATTGCTGCAGGTGAACTGTCTAATAAACTTGCGGCTTCTGATCTTAACGAAACATCACTTGAAGCAGGACTAATTGCTATTGGTAACTTCAAAGACGAGAGAGGCTTTAAAATTGCAGCTCGTGGTATGAAATTAATTATACCAGCTGATCTACAATTTACAGCAGAACGTCTTACTAAGACAGCTAATAGAGTTGGTACTTCTGATAATGATATCAATGCAACAAAATCAATGGGAATGATTCCACAAGGATATGTGGTAAATAATTTCTTAACTGATACAAATGCATTCTTTATCAAAACGGATGTTCCTAACGGATTAAAACACTTTGAAAGAGCAGCTTTAAAAACTGCTATGGAAGGTGATTTTGATACAGGTAACATGAGATACAAAGCTAGAGAAAGATACAGCTTCGGCGCATCTGACTGGCGTGGTATTTATGGTTCACCAGGATCAAGTTAAGATTTAGTTTAATAATCTTATTAATTAGGGGCGCTTCGGCGCCCCTTTTTATTTGCATTCCCTATATTAAAAGCGTATACTCAACGCACTGCATAACTAAATTAGTCAGCATGGACGCGTGCAGTCGACAATTCTCAAGACGATGCTGGCGGAAATGGAGACAAATATGGCTAACTCAACTTTTAATGGTCCGGTCAGATCAGAAGGTGGTTTTGAACAAATAAGTAAAAACTCTTCTACTGGTGCGGTGACTACAAATTTTGACATTGACACAAGTGGTAATATCTCTGGAACAGGTACATCTAAATTAACTGGTGCTACTAATTTCGTTAAGGACTATGAATCAATTACAGACGCTACTAAAACTTTAACAGCAGCAGATTCAGGAACAACTTACGGTTTTAATAGAGCAGCAGGTATTGTAGTAACTTTACCTACACCAGCAGCTGGTGTTCACTACACGTTTTTAGTTGAAACTACTTTCACAGGAGCAGGACAAATTAAAACTGCTACAACTGATGGAACAGATGGTTTTCTAGGAACAGCTTTCTTGTTTGACACAGGAGAGATTGGTGAAACGGATAACTTTCATCCAGCATCATCTAATGATATTATTGATTTAGGTCAAGTTGAACAAGGTTGGTTAACTGGTGGTTTCATTAGACTTACAGGAGTGAATACAACAACATGGTTTGTTGAAGCATTCTTAATGGGTGATGGAACGCTAGCAACACCTTTCACGGATTCGTAAGAATCATAATAATTAACTCTGAGTAGGGGCGTAATGGCCCCTACTCTTTAGTAGGAGGAAAAAATGGCAGACGTAGTATTAAATCAAACATTATTTAGTGGTGATAGAAAATTAATAACTCATTACAATAATGTCTCAGATAGCTCAGGTGGCACAACAACAATTGTTGACGCTACTGCAGCTGGTAATCAACATTCAGACGGAACTTCTTTAAGTAAAGTTGTTTTAAACAAAGTATGGTATAGCGTTTCAATGACTGCAAAAGTAGATTCAGTTAGATTAGTTTGGGATGCAGATACAGACGCAACTTTCTTAACTTTAGAAGGTGACGGATATTTAGATTACAGTTCTATAGGTGGTCTTAAAAACAACAATGCAACTGGTGTAACCGGTAGTGTTAAGTTTGTATTCCCGGCGTGTACATCTGGAGATTCAGCAACTATTACTTGTGAATGGCTTAAAGTTTATTAATAGGAGTAGATAATGGGAAACACTACTTCTGGAACAACAACGTTCGACAAAACTTTTTCTATTGAAGAAGTTATTGAAGAAGCATACGAACGTGTTGGTGTAGATCAATTAACAGGATATCAAATTAAATCGGCTAGACGTTCTTTAAACATAATGTTTCAAGAATGGGGTAATAGAGGTTTACATTATTGGGAAATAAAAGACACAAACATTGATTTAATTGAAAATCAAGCTGAATACATTTTTTATAGAAACAGTGGTGATGGAACAAGTTCTACCACCGTAGCACCATCAGGTGTTTATGGAGTAGATGATATTCTTGAAGCAACATATAGAACTAATAGAACTCAAAGTAGTCAACAAGATGTTGCTATGACTAAAATAGATAGATCAACTTATTCTGGTTTAGCTAGTAAATTAAGTACAGGAACACCAACTCAATATTATGTTCAAAGGTTAGTGGACCGCGTAACAATAACTGTTTATCCAGTTCCTAATTCAACTGCTGCATCTAAAGACATGCATATTTATTATGTTAAAAGAATAGATGATGTAGGTGCATTTACTAATGCATCAGATGTACCATATCGTTTTGTACCTTGTATGGTGTCTGGACTTTCTTATTATCTATCACAAAAACTTAAACCAGAATTAACTCAACAAATGAAATTGTTGTATGAAGATGAATTAAACAGAGCTTTAACAGAAGATGGTTCATCAACAAGTACACACATAACACCGAAAGCGTATTACCCAAATGTCTAATTTTGCATCAGGAAAAAAATCAAAAGCAATTTCTGATAGAAGCGGATTGGCTTTTCCATATCAAGAAATGGTTAAAGAGTGGAATGGTTCTTTTGTACATCGTTCAGAGTTTGAAGCAAAGCACCCACAACTTACACCAAGGGCTCACAAACCTGATCCACAGGCATTACAAAACGCTAGGCCAGACAGAGTAGAAACGTCTGTTCCTAATTTATTAATATCTGATGCTTTTAAAACTTCTAACTCTGGAACAAGTGTTATAACAGTTACAGAAAATTCTCATGGTAGATCTAGTAGTGATACAGTTAGGTTTAGAGATGTTGTAGGTTTTGATGGTATTACAGCTACAAATATAAATAGATCAACTGGGTATACTATAACTAAAGTAGATGCAAATACATATACATTCACAGTATCGACAGACACTGCAACAACTGGTAATATAGAAGGAGGAGGGTTCAGAGCTTACGCTGGACCTGTAACGGTAACAGCATGACAACATACGCAGAATTAACACAACAGATTTTAGATTATACTGAAACAGATACAAATGTATTAACTTCAACTATTACTAATGATTTTATAGAACACGCTGAACTTAGAATATTTAGACAATTAGATTTAGATGTATATAAAGAATATAAAACAGCTTCTCTAACGTCTAGTGATCCTTTTGTGGCTATGCCAGGAGCAACACCAACTACTTTTGAGTTTGCAAGATATGTACATATATTTAGTCCTTCAGGTTCTTTAGGGGGACTTACAGATAACGAGAGAATTACTTTACAGAAAAAGGACTCTTCTTATATAAATGAATATTGGCCAAATAGAACATCTACAGGTGTTCCTAAGTATTATGCAAATTGGGACAATGACACAATACTTCTTGCTCCAACACCAAATGCAGCTTATACTATCGAATTAGCGTATAATGCGCTGCCAACAGGATTATCCTCAAGTAATACGACTACTTGGGTTAGTAATAATACACCAGCATTATTACTGTATGCCTGCCTCATAGAAGCTTTTAAATTTTTAAAAAATCCTGATATGGTTCAAATGTATGAAGCATATTATAAACAAGAACTAACACCGATAGCCGGTGAACAAATGGGTAGAAGACGAAGAGATGAATATATGGATGGAATGCCTAGAGTACCAATTCCATCTGGAAACCCATAAGGAGATAATATATGGCAAATACAGTATCAAACGTTTTTAAAGATCAATTATTAAAAGGAAATCATAATTTTCAATCAGGGGGTAACACATACAAGGTAGGTTTGTACACATCTTCACGCACTGCAGCAGCAACAGACACAGGATATGATACTACAAATGAATCATCAGGAACAGGCTACACAGCAGCAGGAAACACATTAACTAATAGTGGTGTAACTGGAGGAGCAAGTGCCTCTACTGCTTATATAGATTTTTCAGATACTTCTTGGACTACAGTTACAGTTTCAGCACAGTACGCTCTTATATATCAATCGTCTGGTGGAGCGGCGTCAGCAAGTGCGGGTGCAGTTTGTTGGTTAGATTTTGGTGGTACATTTTCTACAACCGCAGGTACGTTCACATTACAATTTCCAGCAGCAGGTACGAGTACAGCAATAATAAGGTTAAGTTAGGGGTTTAAATGGCATTAGTCCTTAATGATAGAGTCAAAGAAACTTCAACAACAACTGGTCAAGGCACGCTAGATTTAGCCGGAGCAGCAACAGGTTTTGAAACATTTGTAGCTGGTATTGGTGATGGTAACACAACTTACTATGCTATTGTTCACGCAACAGATGGTACGTGGGAAATAGGTATAGGAACAGTTGATGATCAATCAACAGATACATTAGCTCGTACAACAGTCATTGATACATCAGCAGGTAACACAACTAAAATTAGTTTTGCATCAGGAACAAAAAATGTATTTTGTACATTACCTGCTAGTAAATCAGTATTTTTAGATGCAGACGGTGACGTCACACTAGGAGCTAATTTAACTGTTGGAGGAAATTTAGATGTTACAGGAACTTTTGATTTAAGTGACTCAAACTTTACAAACGCTGGCGATATACAATTAGATTCAATTACAGGAGACGGAGATACTAACACTAAAATTACATTTAGTGGTTCAGATGTAATTACAGTAACAGCAGGAGGAGACGCTCAAGTTACATTTACAAATGGTGCAATTGTACCATCTAGCGACAATGACATAGATTTAGGTACAAGTTCTGTAGAATTTAAAGACGCGTTTTTTGATGGCACAGTTACTTCTGATGCATTTGCAGGGCCGTTAACCGGTGACGTAACAGGAAATGTATCTGGTACCGCGGCAACTGTAACAGGTGCAGCTCAATCAAATATTACTTCTTTAGGAACACTAACAACACTTACTGTAGATAATGTAATTATTAACGGTACAACGATTGGTCATACTGACGACACTGATTTAATGACGGTAGCTGACGGAGTATTGACTGTAGCAGGTGAAGTGTCAATGACAACTCTTGATATTGGTGGCACAAACGTAACATCAACTGCAGCAGAATTAAATATACTAGATGGAGTTACTTCAACAGCAGCTGAGTTAAATGCACTAGATGGTATTACAGCAGTTGTTGGCGAACTTAATGCATTAGATATAGGAAGCACAGCGGTTGGAACAGCTGTTGCGTCTAAAGCAGTTATTTTAGATTCTAACAAAGATTACACTGGTATTAGAAATTTAACTATTACTGGGGAACTAGACGGAGCGACATTAGATTTATCTGGAGATGCAGATATTGCAGGAACTACTAATTTAGACAACACAGACATTGATGGTACACTTACTGTAGATGGTACAGCTATTGATTTTAATGCTACATCAACACTAGCTATAGATAATACTAATACATCAAACGGTATTGTAATTGGTACATCTACATCAGGGGTTCCAATATCAATTGGACACTCAACATCTGAAGTTACAGTTAATGACAATTTAACAGTGACTGGAAACTTTACGGTTAGTGGTACAAGCACAACAATAGATTCAACAACCGTTGCAGTAGCAGACGCTATGTTTAAACTTGCTAAAGATCAAGGTACAAGTGCTGATGCATTAGACTTTGGTATTTATGGTCAGTATGGTGTTGGTGGCACAGCTAAATACGCTGGTATCTTTAGAGATGTAAGTGCAACCGGTGATCCATTTACTTTCTTTGATACATTAGAAGCAGAACCAGGAACAACTGTAAATACAAGTGGCACTGGTTATGACCTAGCAGACATTTCTGCAGGAGGTGCAACTTTTGCTGACAATGTTACAATTACAGGTGATGCTGATGTTGATGGTACACTAGAAGCAGATGCAATTACTGTAAATGGTACCACATTAGCTGAGTTTATTTCTGATACAGCTGGTGCAATGGTTGGTGGTAATACTGAAACAGGTATTACTGTAACTTATCAAGATGGTGACAATACTATAGACTTTGAACTAGCTGCAGCACAAACAACAATTACGTCATTACTGGCAACAGACATAAAAATTGGTGAAGATGATCAAACTAAGATAGATTTTGAAACAGCTGATGAAATACATTTTTACGCAGCAAACGTAGAACAAGTATATTTAGGAGATAATATATTTGGTCCTCAATCTGACAGTGATGTAGATTTAGGGTCAACTGGAGTTCGTTGGAAAGACGCATTTGTTGATTCAATTACAGTTACAGGCGAGGTAGACGGCGCTTCTCTTGATATTTCTGGAAATGCTGATATAGATGGTACATTAGAGGCTGATGCAATAACTGTTGATGGAACTGCTATCGGGTCATTGTTTGCATCTCAAGGAGATGCTACAGCTTTAGCGATAGCTTTAGGATAAGGAGAAAATAAAATGGCAAACACATTTAAAGTAATATCATTTGCAGCAGAACCAGCTTCTGCAGGCACAGCATACACTGCGTATACTGTTGCTGGTAGCACAACAACGATTATACTTGGATTACGTCTAGCTAACTTAAGTGGCTCAACAGTAACTGCAGAGGTAGAAGTAGTTAGTGACACAGGAAGTAGAGGAGGTGCAAACAATGTTACAAACACCACTTCTTTTTTAGTTAAAGACGCACCTATACCAGCCGGTGGAGCACTAGATGTTTTAGGCACCAGTAAAGTTGTTTTAGAAACTACAGATGCTATAAAAATAGATTGTTCGGTAGCTGATAAAATATCAGGTACTATATCCATTATGGAGATCACGTAAGATGGCAGCACGTATTCCAGGTAAAGCGGTAGGAGATGCAAATGGACACGTTGTGTTCCCATCAAACGTGGCTTTTAGAGTTAGTAACGGAACTCAAAATGACGTTGCAATAAACAGCAATGTTACAATTCTTTTCAGTAGTGAAATATATGATAAAAATTCAGATTTTAATACAAGCACGTACACTTTTACGGCTCCTGTTACAGGAAGATACCTTTTTGCAGTTACTATTGTTGCTAATAATGTTGACTCAGCAATATCATATGGACAAGTAAAACTAGTAACTTCAAACCATACAACAAAAATACAAACTCTAGAATCAGGGGCAGATCATTTGAATGAAGATGCAGCTTACTATCAGTTTCATAACACAGTTATAGAAGAAATGGATGCAAATGATACTGCTTATGTTCAAATAAGACTACAAGGCGGAGATGCACAAACTGACATTGATTCCGACTCTAACACAGGAACTTTATTTCATGGATATTTATTAGGATAAGGAGGTAAAATATGGCTAATCACACAAAAACAATAACACTAACAGCTTTACAACAAAAAATTCTGTCTAATGATTTATATAACGACACAAATAATGCTGGTCTAGATGATTGGATACAGAAAGCAGTTGATGGTAAACTCAACAACGCTTGGAAACGTATGCAAGGGGAATGGACAACTAAGTTGATGAATGATGATTCATTTACAGATTCTATTCCATCTAACCAAGCAGACTTTGTAGCACTGGTCACGGCTCGTTCTGATTATAAAAACAGAAAAGCTAGAGACGACGCACAAGGATAAATTATGAGCTACATCGGGCAAACATTACCATCAAATAGTTTTGAAGGCTATACCACAGACACCTTTGCCGGTGACGGTAGTGCTACGACTTTTACAATGAGTAAAGCTCCTTTTAACGAATCAGCAGTTATAGTTGTGATTAACAACGTTATACAACAACCAACAACAAATTTTACTGTATCAGGCACTACACTAACGATCGTTGGTACAGCTGTAGCATCAGGCGATGTTATTTATGCAACGCACACAGGCGGTGCGATACCAATTAACACTGCTTCAGCATTAGATCTCAACGGTGCATCGGACCAACTCATTCTCGATGCAGATGCCGATACAACAATAAGCGCGGACACCGATGACCAGATAGATATTAAAATAGCTGGTGCTGATGATTTTCAAATGACAGCTAATACTTTAACTTCTTTATCAGGAAGTACTATTAAAACAAATACTATAGCTGAAACTACAAGTGGTTCAGGAGTAACAATTGACAGTTTAGTAATTAAAGATCAAAAAATTACAAACTGGGTGGGTTCAATAGCACAAGTAGTTGGATCTAGTGTTGCAGGTGGTAATGTTTCAGTAACATCTACAACTTATACTGACACCGGAGCTACAGTTACTATTACTCCACAATATGCAACCAGTAAAATATTAGTTATTGCTAGAGGATCATACACACAAGGAGCAACCGATGACACTGTTCAAGGTGGAATTAGATTAGTTCGTAATATAGATGGCGGTAGTTTTTCTAATTTGGTAACACCACAAGCAGATACTAATGGGCCTTATGAAACTATTTTAGAACTCACAGCAGGTGGCAACATTAATAATAGAGGTGGTTATTATAATTATGTTTTTCTTGATGACCCTGACACAACAACTGCTTGTATTTATAAAATACAAGCTAGACCTTATGATACAGCAAACTCACACAAAATAGCTTTTGGTAATACAGGTGGCGGTGGTGGTGGTCAATCACAACAAATGGTAGTAATGGAGATTTTACATGGTAGTTAATAAATTTGATATAATAACTAAAGCAATACAGGCAATTAATCCTAGTGCTGAATTTGTTTTAAGAGATAGCAATGATGACATAGATATTGATAATGAAACATTTACAATTGAATGGCACAAAGGATCTGCTATTTCAAAAACAGACATTAAAGCAAAGATAGATGAAATTCAACCTTTAGAAACTGTTTACAAAAACAGACAAAAAGAATATCCAAATGTTGTAGATCAATTAGATGACATTTATCACAACGGCATTGATGGTTGGAAAACAACAATAAAAACAATTAAAGATAAATACCCTAAAGGATAATTTATGAGTCAAACAAAAGTAGAAGCACCATTTGTCGAGAACAACGCACACTTTAGAAATTTAATTATTAATGGTGATATGCATGTTAGACAAAGAGATGATACATCAGTTCATAACAACGGAGTTGTTAAACCTTGTGATATGTGGCAACAATGGGGTTCAGCTATGGATAATATTCAAGGAACACTTGCAATAGATTCATCAATTCCAGCTGGTTATGGTTTTTCTGCTTCATTAAGATTTGATACAACTGTAGCGGAATCAGCTTTAGCAGCAGACGAATATCAAGCATTGGTTACACATGTTGAAGCACAAAATGCTCATCACCTTTGTTTTGGACATTCAGATGCAAAAGCTACTACTTTATCTTGGTGGTCAAAAAGTAATTTAACTGGAACGGATCAAGATTTTGTTGTTAATGTAAAAGCTACAGACGGCTCAAGAGAAATTACAAAAAGTTTTTATCACGCAGCAGCTAATACTTGGGAAAAATTTACAATGGCAATTCCTGGAGACGCTAGTGGAACAATTAATGATGATAGTGGGCAAGGTTTTGAAATAAAATGGATACTAGCTGCTGGCAGTAATTTTACTTCTGCTGATAGCACTGCTTGGGGTTCTGTAGCTACAGGTGGTTTTGCTTATGGTCAATCAGCAAACATTGCAGCAAGCACGTCTAACGATTTTTACATAACTGGAGTTCAATTAGAAGTTGGTGATGTTGCTACAGACTATGAGTATCTTCCTTACAGTGTTCAGTTACAAAGATGTCATAGATATTATTATAAACACACTCAGCCACAAACAGGAAATAACGAGCCGATAGCAAACGGTATGTATTATAGTAGTTCACAAGTAAATGCACACATACATTTTCCAGTCCCAATGAGAGCAAGTCCTTCTGTTGTATGTACTGATGTTAGTGGACATTTTACAGTATTTAGAGATAGTGCTGCTGATGGGTGCAATAACTGGACAGGTGGTGAACAGACAGAGAACGTGGGAGAAATATATAACAATTCAGATATGAGCGGTACTGCTGGTCATGCTTGTACTCTTGCAACAAACAATGCAAATGCTTTATTGGCATTTAGTGCGGAGCTAGGATAATGAGTTTAAAACTTGAAGGATGTACAATTAAATATAATAAAATGTACGATAAAAATGTATCTATAAAAATAAAACACCCTAGTTGGAACTATACAATAGACTGTCCTCTTAAAGAAGAAAACACAGACTATCAAGCTGTTCTTGAATGGGTAGCAGCAGGTAATACAATAGAGGCGGCAGACTAATGAGTTATATAGGAAGAGGTTTACAATCAGGAGCGTTTAGACAACTAGATAGTATAGCATCTAGTTTTAACGGCTCAACAACTGGTTTCACTATGCAGGTTAATTCAACCAATGTAATTATGGGTGATGCTAATCAAATACTATTATCTCTTGGTGGTGTTATACAAAATCCAGGAACAGACTTTACTATATCTTCTAGCACACTAACATTCACAACGGCCCCCGCTGCAAACACAAGTTTCTTTGCAATCCTTATTGGATCAGATAATGGCGGAACGCTGACACCGACTGATTTGTCTGTTACTACAGCTAAGATTGTTGATGCTAATGTTACTACAGCTAAAATAACAGATGCTAATATTACAAAAGCAAAACTTGCAGATAGCATAGATATTTTTGCAGGCACATCACTTAGTGCTGCTGACTTAGGTTCTGGTATACATATTAAAAGTGCTGATGCTAGTGCTTCTACTCATACAAGTGTTGATGAATTAGTTTTAGAAAATAGTGGCCATTGTGGTTTACATATTATATCTGGAAATGCTTCTACCGGAAATATCTATTGGGGTGATGACGGAGGTACTGCTAGAGGATATTTTCAATATAATCATGATGGAGATGAAATAGCTATAGGAACAGGTGGTTCTACTGCAATTACTTTTGCCTCAACAGGAACTGCAAAAATAACTTCTACTGGAATAGCCTCAGGTGCTACTGGTGATGGTGATTTTCCTGCTTTTGGTTTAGGTATTGTAAATTCTCACGCAGATAATGCTAATGGAATTTATTATAAGAACACTGGCGGTGCACCTGACAGCACAGCTCTATATATGATTCTATGTCAAGACTCTTCTACAAATAGATTTCTTGTAAACGCTCAAGGTGATGCTCAAAACCACGATAATTCTTTTGGAGCTATTTCTGATGAAAGAATTAAATCTAATATTGCTGATGCTAACTCACAATGGAATGATATTAAAGCTTTAAAGGTTAGAAACTTTGAACGTAAAGACGATATTACTCAATACGGTTCTGGTAAAAAAATACAAATAGGTGTTGTGGCACAAGAAGTAGCGGCAGTTAGCCCTGGACTTGTAAGAGAAGCAGAACCAACAGCCGAAGATATAAAAATGTCATCTGAATTTGGAACGTTAAATGAGGATGGCACAATAAAAACAACTACAGGTGAAAAAGTTAAGAGTGTTAGCTATTCTGTATTATACATGAAAGCCATCAAAGCATTACAAGAAGCCATGGCGAGAATAGAAGCATTGGAGGCTAAATAGTGTTAGGGTTTCACCCATTTGCAACACAGTCTTTTAGTGAAAATGCACCTTTTGTGGATGCGTTAACGACCACTAATGTAATAACATCTGCCATTAGTTCAGCGGTTATTGAATCAAGAATAATTGCTACTACAGCTGGAGTGGTAAGTTCTGCTATTCAAACATTACCAAATAATTCAATAATAGTAGCAGTTCCTGAAGCAAGCACCGTGTTGTCTGGAACTTTAACTATTTCTTTGCAAACACCTTCTACCTTTACATATAATGATGTCTCTGATAATGTAGGGGAAACATGGACGGACGTTCCTACAGAAGGAAGTTCAGAAAGCTGGAGTGACGTATAATGGCATCAACTTATTCAAGTAGATTAAAAATAGAATTAATTGGGTCTGGAGAACAATCAGGTTCTTGGGGATCAACTACTAATAATAACCTTTCACAATCTATCGAACAAGCGGTTGCTGGTGTATTACAAATTTCAACATCAGGTGCTTCAGCTAAAACATTAACAACAGGTAATGGCCCACAAGCACAAGCAGATAACCAAGCTCGTCAAGCTGGTCTTATATTTGTAAGTGCAGACCAAGATTGCACTGTTACTTTTCCAGGTACTGAAAAATTATATTTTGTACGTAATGCTAATACAGCTTACAAGATTACAATTACGGATGGTTCTAATACAAAAGTATTAATGCCAAACACAAATTATTTTATAGCTTACGATGACGCAGGTGCGTGGCACTCTGTTGATTCAAGTGGTGCAACTTACCCAGCACCAAAAACTTCTGCTTACACAGCTTTCCCTGGTGATAATTTATTTATTGATACAAGTTCTGCTGCGATAACTATAACTTTACCGGCATCACCTTCTCGAGGAGACTCTGTTTCTTTTATAGATGCAGAAGGAACTTTTGATACAAACAATTTAACTGTTGAACCGGGTAGTGAAAAAATTATGGGTAAGGCTTCTGGTGGTAATTCAGCAGGTGATGAAATGGTTGTTGATACAAACAACGCTGGTTTTACACTTGTTTATCTAGATTCAACTTTTGGATGGAGGCTTAAAAATATATAATGGCAACTTTTACATACGAATCATTAAAGTACGCACTTAAAAACCCAACAGTAACTGGAAGTTTATCACTAACAGATGATGGTGGTGATTTATACATCGGTGCAGATAATGATTTACATATTACACATACAGGAAGTGCTGGTACAATCGATAACAACACAGGTAATCTAGAACTACAAGTTGATGGTAGCGCAGTTATAAATTTAAAAGACCAAGACGGTGATACAATGGCATCATTTACATCAAATGGTGCAAGTGTTCTTTATCATAACAACACAGCGGCGGTTACAACAACTGCTTCTGGTGGTGCATCAATTGCACAAAACCTAGCTGTTACAGGTACATCAACTTTAACCGGAGCGGTAACAGCTGCAGCAGGTTTAACGGTTGATAATCTTACTATTGTAAACGGCGGTAATGAAATAGATGTTTCGTCTGGTGATTTATACCTTGATGTTGAAGGTGATATTATTTTAGATGCAAATGGAGCAGATATTAATTTATATGATGATGGTACACAATTTGGAAAAATAACTAACGCTAGTACTAATATATCTTTTTATTCAGGTAGTACACTTAATACAACTATGGACGGTGCAAATATTACATTTGCTGGTACTGTAGCATCAGGAGCCATAACTAGTTCGGGCGACGTTACAGCATTCTCAGACATGAATTTAAAAACAGATATTAGACCAATTGATAACCCATTAAGTAAAGTATGTGATCTACGCGGCGTATACTTTACCAAAGACGGTGAAGCGGGGACCGGGGTTATCGCACAAGAAGTTGAAAACATTTTACCTGAAGTTGTAAAAGACGGTGAATACAAATCTGTTGCTTACGGCAACATGGTAGGCATATTAATAGAAGCTATAAAGGAATTGAAAGCAGAGGTAGAGAAGCTAAAGGAGTCTAAATAATGACTATTAAATCTACCGGCTCACTTACATTTACAGAAATAGAAGCAGAATGGGACAATTCAACCCCATTGTCTTTATCAGAATTTTATGCTGGAGGTAGCACTGTTTATGCTGGTGCTGCTGATGGTGATGGAAATGCAATTCCGTCTTCTGGTAATCCTATAAGTTTTTCACATTTTTATGACACTACTTTTTTCCAACAATCTGGTTCAAATACAACTGCAACTTCTTCAGGTCCATTGTCAGCACCAACAGGTGCTAATGCTTTATATGTATATAGAATGGTAGCTGGTGGTGGCGGTGGTCACAGAGCTCTTGGTTATGACAAAGCTGGTGGTGAAAATGGTGGCGGTGGTGGAGCCGGCGGAGCTTCTGCTTCAGGTCATTATATTATGGGCACTTCTTTTTATTATACACATGGTGGCGGTGGTGCTGGATTTACAGGAATATTTACTAGTGGTTTTATTCAAGCAGTTGGAGCTGGTGGAGATGATGGTGGCAATGCAAGTTTAAAATCTACAAATAGTGGAGGAACTGAATTAATTAGTTTAGGTGGTGGCGGTGGTTCTAAAACTACTAGTCAATCATATGTACAAGGACCAATGCGTGCTGTTGCTGCAACAACTGGTGGATCAGCAAGTACAAATACAAGTGTGTCTGGTTTTGGTTTTATAACAAGTGGTTCTACTTCTAGTGGTACTAGTATATCTGCTGGGTCAACAGCTTCTGGTTCATCTGGTGGTGCAGGCACTGCTTGTAGTGGTGATAACTGTGCTGTTGCTGGTGCTAGTGGTGGTGCAAGTACATTTGCTTCTGGAGGAAGTGGTGGAAGCACATCAGGTACAGCTGGTAGTAATGGTTCTTCAGGTTCCGGTGGCGGCGGCGGCGGAATGGATGGAGGAAATGGTTTGGGTAATGGTGGTAATGGTGGTGATGGATTTTTAACTTATTTATGGGTAAGGATATAATATGAGTACTAAAGTATGTGATAAATGTGGTAAAGAACACGAGATAGATAAAAACTGTGAAAGCTGTAATTGTATGGATTGTCGTAAAAAAGATAAAATAGAATGGCTTAAAAGCGTTGGATGGGATTATAAATAATGCCTTTAAGTTCAGTAAAATTTCAACCAGGTTTTGACAAACAAAGCACCGCGTATGGTGCTGAAGGTAAATGGATTGATGGTGAGAACGTAAGATTTCGTTATGGGCAACCAGAAAAAATTGGTGGATGGACAAAATTAATTAGTGATACACTAATAGGTTCTGTTCGCGATCAACACGCCTGGTCCTCGCTTGATGGTACAAGACACTTAGCTCTTGGAACAGATAAAAAATTATATTTATACGTTGAAGGTGCAATTGTAGATATAACACCTATTCGTGCTACACAAGATAACTTAACAAATCCATTTGTAACAAGCAGTGGATCAGCAGTCGTTACTGTAACAGACGCGGGCCATGGAGCGAGCGCCGGGGATTTTGTAACTTTTTCTAATGCATCAGATGTTGGTGGATTAGATATGAATGCTGAATTTGAAATTACTAGTGTTACTAGTTCTAGTGTTTATACAGTTACACACTCAAGTAATGCGAGTAGCACTGCAACTGGTGGTGGATCGAGCACCGTGGATTGTGAATATCAATTAGGTGTTGGTAAAACTACAAACGTGTATGGTTATGGTTGGGGTATCTCAGCGTGGAACGGGGTTGTTGGTACAGCTGTTACAGATGCATTAAATGGAGCAGATAATGGAAGTGGTACAATTACAGTTGATGATGGTAGTAAATTTCAAGATGGAGATTTTATTTTAGTTGCTAGTACTGTTGATGCAACCGCAAATTCAGGTAGTGGTGGAGCCACATCGGCACACGGTGTTACTGCTGGGGTAAATTCATCTAATGTGCCAGCAGAAATTATGAAAGTTACAAACGTTAGTAGTAATACCTTAACGGTAACAAGAGGAATAGCTAAAGTTAATGCAACAGGTGTCGTTACAGTTGGTAGTAACCAACCTGGAACACACGTAGATAATTCTGTTGTTACTATTATTTTTGATGCTTCTGATTCAACAGTTCGTTGGACTGGTTTTAATGATGCTGCTACAACATCAGACACTATTATTGATTCTAGGTATTGGGTTCTTGAAAACTTTGGTGAAGATTTATTAGCTTTAGTTAACGATGGGGGTTTATATCAATGGGATAAATCTGCAGGGCAAACAACAAGAGCATCAATTGTTCATGCTAATGCTCCAACAGCATCAAGACATTTAATTTTATCAACACCAGATAGACACGTTATTTTATTAGGAACAGAAACAACTATTGGTACAAGCACAACACAAGATGATTTATTTTTAAGGTTTTCTTCACAAGAAGACACTTCAACATGGGCACCAACAAGCACAAACACAGCTGGTTCGTTTAGGATTCAAGATGGTTCTAAGATTATGACTGCCGTTAGATCTAGGGGATCTATTTTAATATGGACTGATACATCAATGCACTCACTACAATTTATTGGTGCACCTTTTATATTTGGTCTTAACCAAGTTGGTGCTAACTGTGGAGCAGTATCTGCACATTGTGTTGTTGATGTAAATGGTACAACTTTTTGGATGAGTCAACAAGCTTTCTATATGTTTGATGGTGCAATTAAAAAAATACCATGCACTGTACAAGATTATGTGTTTGATGATTTTAGTATTACACAACAACAATTAGTTTATGCAGGTATTAATACTGACTTTAATGAAGTAACTTGGTTTTATGCAAGTGAAAATTCTGCTTTTATTAATCGTTGTGTTACTTTTAATTATTTAGAAAATACTTGGTATACAAACTCACTTGCTAGAAGCACTTGGTTAGATAGAGGTGTTTATCAATTACCATACGCTACAGAATATTCTAATACAGCCACGGCAACTACACCAACAGTGCTAGGTTTAAGTGCTGGTGCATCTACTATTTATGTACACGAAAACGGTGTTGATAATGATACAGCAACATTAACTTCTTTTTTACAGTCAGGAGATTTTGATATTGAAGATGGTCAACAACTTTTGTCTATTCAAAGAATGATACCTGATTTTAAAAACCAAGAAGGAAGCACTAATGTATTATTAAGTTTTAAAAATTATTCAGCAAACACAAATGAAACAACTTTAGATGGAGCTATTGGAACTAGTGACCAAACTATTAAACTAACAAGCTCAAGTGATTTTCCAGCTTCAGGAACCATATTAATTGGCACTGAATTAATTACATACACAGGAAATATAACAGGTATAGGAGCAGGTAACTTAACGGGTTGTACAAGAGGAACAAACGGTACTACTGCTGCAGCTCACGTAGATAATAAAAAAGTATCTAATTATAGTAATGTTAGAATTAATTTAAACAACGTAACCCCAACAACTACAAAAGTTGATACTAGGGGTCGTGGACGTCAAGGCAATATGTTAATATATAGTGAAGACATTGGTGATAAATGGAGGTTTGGTACATTAAGATTAGATGTTAGACCAGACGGAGGAAGATAATGGCAAAAATATTAGTAGGTAGATTACCACAAGCAACACAAGAATATGAAAGAACTCAATTTGATATTTTAATTCGTGAACTTGAACAAATTATAACACAATTAAATTTTTCGTATGAACAACAAACAAAAGACGAAACACTAGCAAGGAGTTGGTACCTTGGCTGATACATTTAAATCAAAAACTTTAGTTTTAGCTAACACAACTAAAACAGCATTATATACTGTACCAACAACAGACGATGCATCTGTTCCACCTACAGAATCAACTACTGCTATTATTAAATCTTTAAGACTATACAATTCACATAGTAGTAACGTATTAGTTACAATTAGTTTTAAAGACGTAGACAGCGATACGGGTGCTAACACAGAATCAACTTTATTTAAAATGTATTTACCAGCAACAGATTTAACAACAGATTCTTTTCCTATAGGTAATCCTGTAGAAATATTAAAAAACCCAATTGTTGCTAACGAAGGAGATATTGTATACGTAACAGCGGGCACATCAGCTAAAATACATGCTCATCTATCAGTATTGGAAATAACATAATGAGGTTAATTAAAGAAGGTAAGCCCATAAGTTATAAAACTGTTGATGGTAACGAAATAGCTGTAATACAGCCAGAGATTTATCAACGAATCTATTGTAAAAATTGCGATTATGAGGTAGATTCAGAGGATAAGGCAACAGGTATTTGCAAATGTGGCAAATCTTGGTCTGATACAAAAACAGTTGATATAACAGCTAAAGTTATTGAAATGCCGCCAATAGGTGCTACATCTGGCGAATAGGAAAACAAGACTAACCACCTTGCGTGAAATATGGATGATATAAACGACATATTAGACGTCATTGACTTATACAAAGATGATTATCCAATATGGCGCGACAACAAAGTTAAAGAAATATTTTACCACATATACCCATCATTAGAGTTAGGACAATGTAAAGTCCATAAAGACGAAGACGGAGTATATGGTTATCGAAACTGGGCATTCTTGAGTAAAGAAGCCGAGCAAAAATTTTTAGAAACCAGAGAGATTGGTTTTAATGATTGGCAAAGTGGAGAAAATCTATGGGTCATTGATTCAATCTTTAAGAGGAAACATAACGAAGCTATGCTATACTACAGAACTTTCTTCACTCATTTAATTGGAACTGGTAAACCAGTTCAATGGTTAAGGTTAGCACCAAACGGTTTAATACGTAGTCACATTAAATTAACAACTAGAGAGTATCATCTATAATGGGATCAAAACTTAAAAAAGCATTGCCTATAATAGCTGGTGTTGGTTTATTAGCAGCAACAGGTGGTACTGGTGGTGCGTTTATGGGTGCTTTAAAAAGCGCTGGCATGAAAAAGTTTTTACTTAGCCAAGCTATTACAGCAGGTTTATCAAAAGCAACAACCGGTAAAATTGATCCAAAAGCACAATTAATGGCTGGTATTATGTCAGGTGCTGCTTTAGGATTAGGAGGCGGGAAATCAGCTTTACAAAATAAAGCTTTACAAAGCGCAGCAGCTAGTGGTGGCGGTGCAAGTCCGATGTTTATTCATCCAGGAAGTGGTAGTAGTTTTTTAGCATCACAAGCAGGACAAAACGCAATGCAGGGTGTTATGCAAAACGCAACTTTTGCTGAAAGATTAGGACATGCAGGGATAACAGCTTCACAAGGATTAAACCAAGCATTGTTTAGTAGACCTGAAACACTAGGACAATTTGCTAAAAGCGCAGCAGCATATGGTGCACCAATTGCATTAGCATCAGCACTTGATACACCAAAAGTACCAGGTAGAGATACAAAAATGGATGACCAAACACAAGCACAATATGATATGATAAGAAGAATGGGACAAGGTTTATATTCAGACGCAGATATAAACACATACGCAGGTCCATTGCTTGCACAAATGGGTGGTTCTTATAAACCAGTAAGTGGAACTGATGCAGGTGGTTTTTACCAACCAATGTTTCCTGGAACAAATTACACAGATTTAAATAGATTTATAAGACCGGGACAAAATTATTTAACAAGAGAAAGAAATCCTTATAATCCGTATGTGTCTGAAGGTGGTCGTATTGGTTATGCTGATGGTGGTGATATTGTTGCAGATGATAATTTAACTAAATATTTATTAGGTCAACAGTCATTATCTGAAACACCTACTCCTGATTCTTTTTCAGATGAGATGATGGAATTTTCAGACAAAACATCTGAAGCAAACAAAATGGCTGAAGAAGAACTTATGGAAGAATATGAAAGACTGTTAGAAGAAGGACGTATGCCAGAAGATACAGATTTAGATAGTCTTTTTGGAATGAATACAGGTGGTCGTATAGAAATGGGACTAGGTGGTATGCTTAGTAAAATGTTTGGTGGTGGTGATAAAGCAAATGCATCAGAAGCAAATTTAGAATATGAAGGATGGAAACGAATGTTTGAAAAATCTCCAGATGCAGCTAGTATGCACCCAGATCATGAAGAGTTTTTACAGTTGTATAGTACTGATAGAGAAGGAATGCAAATGGGTGGCAGCGTACCACAAACACAAAATATTCCTCAGGGAATGCAATTAGATGGTCGCGGCGGTGGTTTTATACCAATGGGTGCACAAGAAAAACACGACGACGTGCCAGCAATGCTTGCTAAAAACGAATTTGTAATGACCTCTGATGCGGTGCGCGCAGCAGGAGGCGGTAATATAAATAAAGGTGCACAAAAAATGTATGATTTAATGAATAGCTTGGAGTCTAAAGTATAATGGGATCTAAATCACCACCACCGCAGCAAACGCAACAGCAACAAACTACTCAAACTTTATCATCACCTTCGATAGAGGCCGGTTTATCTTTATACATGCCAAAATTAATGGGTATGTTAAGTGGTAATATTCAAACTGATACTTTTGCACCAAAAGTTGCATCACAAAACCAATTACAACAAGCGGCAATAGTTGCTGGATTAAAGGGTCAAGGATATAATTATGACCCAGCAACAGGTCAGGTCACTGGATCGGGGATCGGGGCTTACCAACCATTTTTAGATGCAGCTGGACAAGCTGCAGGACAAGTTCAAGGTGCTGGAGCACAAGCAATTGGTCAAGCAGGTTCGGCTTTAGACCAAGCACAAGGCTTAACACAAGGGTACTACTCTAGTACCGCGGCTTCACCATTTATGACTAGAGCTAGCGCTGCAGCAGACGCTGCACAAGCTGCGGCAGCAGCTGGCCAGGGAGCAGGGACCGCGGACTTTCAAGCGGCTAGAGATTTAACAGGACCACAAGCTTATCAACAATTCATGTCTCCATACCAACAAGAAGTTCTTGATGCTACAAGAACAGAGTATGAGCAAGAACTTGCAAGACAACAATCACAACTTGGAGCTGGTGCCGGAAGCGCTTTTGGTGGTGGTCGATTTGGTGTAGCACAAGGAGAACTTGGGGCACAAGGTGCAAGAGGTATGGCTAGTACAATGGCTCAATTAAGACAACAAGGATTTGCCGGAGCACAAGCAGCAGCAGCGCAAGCACAACAACAAAGAATGGGTCTTGGTCAGGCGATGGGTGCACAAGCACTACAAGATCAAGGATTAGCTGCAACAGCTGCACAATTACAATCAGGTCTTGGTCAACAAGCAGGAGCTTTAGCACAACAAGATATTTCAAATTTATTCCAACAAGGACAAAGTCAACAACAATTGGCACAATCACAACAATCACCGTATCAACAAGCATTACAAGCTAACATGGCAATGGCTCAAGCTATACCACAAATGAATGCTCAACAGTTTGGAATACTAAGTAGCTTCGGTGACCAACAACAAAAATATCAACAAGCAGGATTAGATGCTATAGCACAAAGAAACAAACTACAACAATACGCACCATTTGAACAAATGGGATTTGTTGGTTCACAACTTGCATCAATGATGGGTGGATACCCAGGCGGTACAAGTGTTGGAACAACTACGGCGCCTGGTGCTACAGGAATGCAAACAGCACTTGGCGGAGCAGCTGTAGGTACAGGTATATTATCTAATTTAGCAGGAATATTTAATTGGGGAGGATAAAGTATGGGTTCATCAAAATCAGGAAGTTTAGATAAATTTGCATCATTTAGTCCAGCTGCAGCTTTAGCCTCTGGTAAAGTTAAATTACCAGAAACAGGTTTAATTGGAATGATGCAAGGTCAAGCTGAAGATGATAAAGTTTATCAACAACAAAGATTAGCGAATCAAGTTGCTTATCAAGACCAAATGAAAAACCAACAACAGTACATGAATCAAATGCAACAACAAATGCAAGCAAACATGCAACCAAGACCTTATGCACACGGTGGTCATGTTGCTCTTAGAAGAAAAATGTTTAAACTTGGTGGTGATACTAACACGCACGGAACAGGTTTAACATCTGGTTTATCTTACCAAACTGGTGATCGTGTAGGTTTTGGTAGTGGTGGATCTCTTTCTTATGAAAATTTAAAAGAACAGTTTGAAAAATTATCTAGAAGTTCACAATTAGGATTAATGGACGCTTCAACTAATTTTTCAGGGTCAGACGCTGCAATAGAAGGAATTATGAGATTAATGGGAATGAATGAGGGCGGACGTGTAGGAATGTCTAGTGGAGGTATGAGTTATTTAGAAGCACTAGAAGAAAAAATGTCAAAATTTAAATCTGGAGCAGCAAGTGCCGGAGAAAAATTATCAAAAAGTAAATTAAGTGGTAAAAAAGGCATACTTTCGAAAGGGCTAGGATTATTATTAAGTAGTATTTTTGGCAAAGCTGGACCTGCAATTGGTAAATCAGTGTACAAGCGTAACACAAACCCGATAAAAGCTTTTTTAAGAGCAAACCCTAGAACAGGTAAAGCTTTACTTGCTACCGCTGGTATGGGAGGAGGTCTTGGCGCTGCATCAGCTGTTAGTAATATACTTCCTGATTTTGAAGAATTTGGACAATCAGAAGATTCTGCTCCGTTTGCAAAACTTATTGCTGGAGCAAGAGAAGATCTTCTTGATCCATTTATATCAATTACACCAGCAGGAGGTTTAAGTTATGGGTTTACTGGAGATACGCTTGGTTCTACACTAAGAGAATTAGGTGGCAAAGAACCAAGATCTGTTACCGAAGATTTAAATATAGAAGACATCCCAATAGGTGAAGAACCTGTTGATTTTGCAGCGCAACAAGCAGAGTTAAGAAAACAACAAATGCAAGAAGCTATGCAAATGTATCAAGACTTAATGGATACAGGAGACAACAGTCAAAAGTTTAGAGATTTAGGTGATGCATTAATATCAGGTGGCGCTGCATTAATGGAAGGTGAAGGTTATGGTGGGGCTGCAATGGCATTTAACGAACCTTTATCTGCAGCAAGAGCAAGATCACAAGAACGACAAGATGCTATTCAACAAATGGCAGCATCACAAGCAATAGCTGATGTGTCAGGACAAGATCAATTAATGCAAGCAGCAATAGCAGAACAAATTGGAGCTGGTGATTACAGTCTAGCTGAAGCAACACAGAAATTTTCTTTTGCTCAACAAAATGGTGTTAATACACTTTTACCTACCGATGAAAAAGGTGAAATAGATAAAGAAGCACTCGCACAGCTTAAAGGAAAAGTTGTTGCAGATATAACTAACGCAACTGGAAGAGGTGGCGTCTTTGTTGCTATTGCTAACGATGGAGAAATTAGAGTAACAAACGACATAGAAGTTGCTAACCGACATGCAGCAAGCTAGGGGGTTGGGATGTCAATTATACCAACATTAATAAAAGGTGTTAAAGACGCTAGTAAACTTAAAAGTATTTTAATTAAAGCCGAAAAAACAGATAGAAGAAAACCTGGTAATCTTGGCCTAAACACAAAACTAAAAGCTATTGCCTACAAATTTAAAAACCCTTACGCTACAACAGATGAAGTAGCCGATAAATTTAAACTTGCTCATGGTTCTGCAGGTAATTATATAAAAGACGCCGGCTTAGCTACTCCAATTGTTGGTTTAAAGAAAAAAACAAAAGATGAAATACAACAGGTAATAAAGGGATTTAAACAATACAAAAAAGAATTTAAAAAAAACCCATCTAAAGATCAACTTTCTTCATATCTTGGTTTTGAAAA